>WNGA01003180.1_pt1 | contig 44819 bp, 45 predicted proteins | sample 5400061 | NCBI WGS metagenome assembly WNGA01 (sample SAMN13153366, study PRJNA577476) | soil metagenome | isolation source: 100 cm soil or saprolite under grassland replicate 2 | place: USA:California | collected 2016-06-15 | reverse complement strand
TGTGCGCGCTAGAGACTGGTTCGACCCGAATGGGAGGACGCAGCAGGTTCTCCGGGTTCGGGGTGGGTCCGTGGAGCGGATCGACCGGGTGAGCGGCTGAAGAGCTAGTTGGCGCTCACCCAGCTCCCGAGCGCCTGGAACAGGAAGCCGAGTACGAGGAACACGAGTCCGAGCACCGCTCTCCTTGACTGCTTCAGCCGATCCTGGACGGCGGGGAGTTGCAGGTTCTCGTCAAGCGTGTCCCCGGATATCCGGCTCACGCCAAGCTTCACCGCGTCCTCCTCGGAGATGAAGAGTCCGGCCACCAGGATGATGGCCCCTGCGATGTCCAACGACAGCCCAATCAGGGTGAACCAGAACCAGCCCTCCATCCGTTCCCTCCTCCACCTCTTACGCGCAATGGACGCTACCGACGGTTCTGACAACCGGTCGGGGAGTAGAGGGGAGTAAACCGCACCAGTCCCACCCAGTCCGTTCCAGTCCACTCTCTACATCCCCTACCTGGGCTTTGTGGAAAACCGCAGGTAGGCGGAGCGCCCTAGCGTTGCTTCACACGCAAGAGGTCGTAGGTTCAAATCCTGCCGCGCCCACCAATAGAAATCGGCAGCTCATTGCCCATAACCGGACCCTCTACCGGCTAGCTGCTCGCTGAATGAAGGGGTCAAGGCGCGGGAAGAAGCCCGCCAGCAGGAGGCTCCTCGCCGACATCGAGGCCGAGGCTGCTGCGCAGCCAGTGGTAGCGGCGGCATCGGACCGTCCTTCGTCCACATCGAGGGTATCCTGCCTGCCTGCTCGAACCGGCAGCCCGGTTCCCGAGCACGTCGTCGCCACGCTGTGCAGGACGAAACGCACGAACCCGAGGAGAAGCCATGACGCCCGCAGATGACACGTCCGGTTTGTCGAGCAACGGTGCGGCGGCACGCGCCGTGGACCTGTTCAAGGTCTACGGCTCGGGCGACGCGGAGGTGGTGGCGCTCGGCGGGGTCACCGTCGACTTCGAGGCCGGGCGGTTCACCGCGATCATGGGCGCGTCGGGGTCGGGGAAGTCCACGCTGCTCCACTGTATGGCCGGCCTCGACACGCCGACGTCGGGGCAGGTGTTCATCGGCCAGGTGGACCTCACGACCCTGTCGGAGAAGCAGCTCACGCTGATCCGGCGGGAGAAGGTCGGGTTCGTGTTCCAGGCGTACAACCTGGTGCCGACCCTCACCGCGGCCGAGAACATCACGCTCCCGCTCGACATCGCCGGCGACAAGCCTGACCGGGGATGGTTCGACACCGTCGTTGACGCCGTGGGGCTCCGGTCCCGCCTGGGCCACCGGCCGAACGAGCTCTCGGGGGGACAGCAGCAGCGGGTGGCGGGGGCCAGGGCCCTGGTCAGCAAGCCCGAGATCGTCTATGCGGACGAGCCCACCGGGAACCTGGACTCGAAGAGCGGCGTGGAGCTGCTGTCGTTCCTCCGAAGCGCCGTCGACGACCATCACCAGACGATCGTCATGGTCACCCACGACCCGAGCGCGGCCGGCTTCGCCGACCGCGTCGTCTTCCTCTCCGACGGTCACGTGGTGGACGAGATGCGCGACCCGACCTCCGAGCGCGTGCTCGATCGGCTGAAATCGCTGGAGGTCTGATCCTCGTGCTGCACGCCACACTGAAGAGCCTCCTGGCCCGCAAGCTTCGCCTCGCCCTCACCGCGCTCTCGATCGTCCTCGGCGTGGGCTTCGTGGCGGGGACGTTCGTCCTGACCGACACGATGAACAAGGCGTTCGACGACCTGTTCACGCAGGCCGCGTCGGGGAGCGACGTCATCGTCCGGGCGACGTCGGCGTTCGAGCCGAGCCAGGCCGGCCCGGGTGGCGGCGGCGGCGAGCAACGCGATCCGATCCCGGAGAACCTGGTGGCCACCGTCACCGGCGTTCCTGGGGTCCGGTCGGCGGAGGGCGCCGTCTCGGGCTACGCGCAGATGGTGGATCCGAAGACGGGCGACACCATCGGCGGGGTCGGCCCGCCGACGATCGGGGGGAACTGGAACAACACGGCGAACGCCACGCTCGAACTCCGGTCGGGGACCCCGCCCACCGGTCCAGACCAGGTGGTGGTGGACGCGGCGACCGCGAAGAAGTACCAGCTCTTGGTGGGTCAGAGCATCAGGGTCCTGTTCCAGGGGCCGTCGCGCGAGTTCCGGATCGTGGGCATCGCCGGGTTCGGGACGGCGGACAACCTGGGCGGGGCCACGCTCGCGCTATTCGATACGACCACCGCCCACCAGGTCCTGGGCAAGGTGGGCGTGGTCGATGAGATCGACGTGATCGCGGACCCCGGCGTGTCGGACACCGAGCTCCGAGCTCGGATCCAAGATGCCCTGCCCACTGGGGTCGAGGCGGTCACCAGCACCACCGTCGCCGACGAGAACTCGCAAGCGCTGAAGGAGGCGCTTGGGTTCTTCCGGACGGCGCTGCTCGTGTTCGCGTTCATCGCCCTGTTCGTCGGCGCGTTCATCATCTTCAACACCTTCTCGATCATCGTCGCCCAGCGCATGCGCGAGCTCGCCCTGTTCCGAACGCTCGGCGCAACCCGCCGACAGGTGATGACGTCAGTGATCGTGGAGGCCTTCGCCGTTGGGCTGTTCGCCTCGGTCCTGGGGATCGTCGCCGGCATCGGGATCGCCCTCGGGCTCCAGGGTCTGCTCGCGGCATTCAGCATCGATCTCCCCAGCACTTCGCCCCAGCTCGAGCCGCGCACGATCATCGTGGCGCTGCTGATCGGGACGGTCGTCACGGCCTTCTCCTCGATCCTGCCCGCGTGGCGAGCGGCCAAGGTCGCCCCGGTCCAGGCCCTGCGGGAGTCGCAGGAGACGGGGGCCGGGGGGTCGTGGGGGCGACGGCTCGCGGTCGGGCTCCTGGTCACGGCCGGGGGGATGGCGGCCCTTCTGTACGGCCTGTTCGGAACGCCCTCCAGCACTGCGATCCTCATCGGGGCCGGAGCGGCGGCCACGTTCATCGGCATCGCCATCCTGTCCCCGCTCGTCGCCAGGCCGATCGCCGCGACGATCGGGGCCCCCATCCGGCGCCTGGGTGTCCAGGGCATGCTGGGGAGGGAGAACGCCATGCGCAACCCACGCCGCTCTGCCTCGACGGCCGCCGCGCTGATGATCGGGCTGGGGCTGGTGGCGATGGTGGCCATCCTGGCGGCGTCGCTGAAGGCGTCGTTCGATGCGGCGCTCAACGAGACGCTGAAGGCCGACCTGATCCTGTCGACGTCCTCCTCCTTGCCGTTCAGCCCGGACGCCGCGGCCAGGACGCGCCGGGTGCCGGGCGTGGCCGCCGCGTCGGAGTTTCGACAGGGCGGGTTTCGGGTGAACGGATCGACGGCGTTCCTGACCGCCGTCGATCCGTCCACGGTCGAGCAGGTCACCTCGCTGAAGGAGTCACCCGGTTCCGTGCAATCGTTGGCGGATGGGGACGTGCTGGTGTTCGAGGACGTGGCCACGAAGAACGGCTGGGCGGTCGGCGACAGCCTCCCGGCCGCCTTCGGGACCGTGGGCAGGACCTCGCTAACGATCGGGGGCACCTACGACGAGAATCGACTGGTCGGCAACTACGTGGTTTCGCTCGAGACCTACGGGAAGTACTTCCCCGAGCAGCTCGACACGTTCGTGATGGTGAAGGTCCAACCCGGAGCGGACCTGCAGACGGTGCAGGGGGCGATCGAGGAGGCGACCCGGAGCTTCGGCAACATCGAAGTGCAGAACCAGACGGCGTTCCGGGACCAACAGGCCGGGTTCATCAACCAGTTGGTCGGGCTGATCACCGCGCTCCTGGCGATGGCCATACTCATCGCGCTGTTCGGCATCGTGAACACCCTCGGCCTGTCCATCTTCGAGCGGACCCGAGAGCTCGGGCTGCTGCGAGCGGTGGGCATGAGCCGGCGACAGGTGCGCTCGATGATCCGGTGGGAGTCGGTGATCATCGCCATCCTCGGCGCCGTGTTGGGTATCGTCATCGGTGTCGCGTTCGGCTGGTCGATCCAGCAGGCGCTGGCGTCCCAGGGCCTCACCGAGCTTCGGATCCCCGGGGGGCAGCTCGTGGTGTACCTCGTCCTCGCGGGCCTGGCGGGCGTGGTGGCGGCGATCCTGCCGGCCCGCCGGGCGGCCAGGTTGAACGTCCTTCGGGCCATCTCGTACGAGTAATCGGCCGCCGGGGCTGGCGGCACGAAGACGCGCAGGAGCGCGGAGGCGTGCGGCTATCATGGCTGCCCATGCCGCAGATCGAGCTTCCCGACGGGCACCGCGTCGCGCTCCCCGAGGGGGAGCCGATCGGCTCGATCCTCCCTTCCGAGGCGATCGTCACCCGGTTCGACGGCGAGCTGGTGGACCTGTCGTTCGTCCCTGAGCGCGACGGAACGGTGGACCCCGTGACCGCGGACCAGCCCGATGGGCTGCACGTCCTTCGGCATTCCACCGCCCACGTGATGGCTCAGGCCGTGTGCGACCTGTTCCCCGGCGCGAAGTACGCGATCGGTCCCCCGATCGAGGACGGGTTCTACTACGACGTCGAGCTCCCGCAGGCGCTCACCCCGGACGAGTTGCCGCGGATCGAGGCTCGGATGGACGAGATCCGCACAGCGGACCAGCCCTTCGTCCGGGAAGAGCTGTCGCGCCAGCAAGCGCTGGAGCGGTTCGCGGATCAGCCGTACAAGCGCGAGATCATCGAGGGCCTCGACGAAGCCGAGGGCGCCGGCGCCGACACGGTAGTCGTCTATCGCAGTGGCGAGTGGTCCGACCTGTGCCGGGGTCCGCACGTGCCGTCCACGGGGCGGCTCGGTGCGTTCAAGCTGCTGAAGCTGGCCGGCGCGTACTGGCGGGGCGACGAGTCGCGGCCCATGCTCCAGCGGATCTACGGAACCGCGTGGCCGAACCAGCATGACCTGAAGGCGTACCTCAACCGGGTCGAGGAAGCCGAGCGGCGCGATCACCGGAAGCTCGGCCGACAGCTCGACTTGTTCTCCTTCCCCGAGGAGCTGGGGCCTGGGCTCGCCGTGTGGCACCCGCGCGGGGGGATCTTCCGCAAGCAGCTCGAGGACTACGTCCGCGACCTCCACCTCGAGCGGGGCTACGACCTCGTGGTCACGCCGCATCTTGCCCGACGGGTGCTGTGGGACACCTCGGGCCACACCGCGAAGTTCATCGAGAACATGTACCCGGTCATGGACGACCGACAGGGCAACGAGTACTTCGTCAAGCCCATGAACTGCCCGTTCCACGTCCTGGTCTACAAGTCGCAGGTGCGCTCCTACCGGGACCTGCCGATGCGCCTGTCCGAGCTCGGCACCGTCTACCGGTACGAGCGGGCCGGCGTCGTCCACGGGCTGCTCCGGGTCCGGGGCATGACTCAGGACGACTCGCACATCATCTGCCGGGAGGACCAGCTGATCGACGAGATCCTCTCCGTCTTCGACCTCACGCTGGACATCCACCGCACCTTCGGGTTCGCGGACCCGGTGGTCACCCTGTCGACGAAGCCCGGGCAGGCCATCGGCGAGGAGTCGATGTGGGCTCGGGCCATCGAGGCCCTGACGAAAGCGCTGAACAACAGCGGGCTCGAGCACGCCGTGGCGGAGGGCGAGGGAGCGTTCTACGGCCCGAAGGTGGACTTCCACTTCCGGGATGCGATCGGGCGGCTGTGGCAGCTGACCACGGTGCAGGTCGACTTCGCCCTGCCAGAACGGTTCGACATGGAGTTCGTCGGCGAGGACAACGAGCGCCATCGCCCCGTGATGATCCACCGGGCCATCCTGGGCTCACTGGAGCGGTTCTCTGGGGTGTTGATCGAGCACTACGCCGGAGCCTTCCCGCTGTGGCTCGCCCCCGAGCAGGTGCGGCTGGTCCCAGTGGCCGATCGGCACGTGGAGCACGCGCGAGAGCTGGCGGAGAAGCTCCGTGCTGGAGGGCTCCGGCCCTTCGTCGACGCGAGTGGCGAAACCGTGGGGAAGAAGGTGCGGGCGGCGCAGCTCATGAAGGTCCCGTACACGCTGGTCATCGGGGACCGAGAGATGGAGGGTGGAAACATCACCGTCCGCGACCGGTCTGGCACCGAGGCAAAGGACGTGGCCCTCGACGCGTTCGTCCGGGCATTAGCCGAGGAGGCCGGCATCCGCTCGCTCCAGCAGAGCCGGTTCGGAGACTAGCGGGCGGTGGAGCGGCTGTGGTCGCCGTGGCGGATGGAGTACATCGAAGCGGCGAAGGGCGAGCCGGACGGCTGCGTCTTCTGCGACCTTCCGGCCAAGGGCGACGACGCGGCCACGCTGATCCTGGCACGGGGTGGGCGAGGGTTCGTGCTCATGAACTCCTTCCCGTACAACCCGGGTCACCTGATGGTCGCGCCGTTCCGGCATACGGGGGACTTCGAGGATCTCCACGACGATGAGCTGGAGGACCTCGACGCGTTGATGAAGCGCTCGCTCCGCGCGCTGCGGGAGGAGATGGAGCCGCAGGGCTTCAACATCGGGATGAACCTTGGGCGGGTGGCGGGCGCCGGCATCCCGGACCACGTGCACTGGCACGTCGTCCCCCGGTGGAACGGCGATACGAACTTCATGCCGGTGGTGGGCCAGACCCGGGTCCTGCCCGAGCTGCTCGAGGAGACCTACCGCAAGCTCGCCCCCCGATTCCAACGATCAGGCGAACGGTGACGAGCGCTACTTCTTCGCCTCATCCTTGGCCTTGTGGGCCTCGGCGATCAGCCGGTCGGCAAGGTGCGACGGCACCTCCTCGTAATGGGAGAACTTCATGCTGAAGGCTCCCCGGCCTCCGGTCAGGGAGCGGAGGTCGATCGCGTAGCGGGCCACCTCCGCCTGGGGGACCTGGGCCTTGATGCGCTGCTTGCCGGATCCTGCGGATTCCATCCCCTGGATCTTGGCTCGTTTGGAGTTCAGGTCCCCCATCACGTCGCCGGTGTGGTCGTCCGGCACGACGATCTCGAGCTCCACGATGGGCTCGAGCAGTACCACGCCCGCGTGCTGGGCGGCGTCCTTCAGGGCCAGTGAACCCGCGATCTGAAAGGCCATATCGGAGGAGTCCACCGTGTGGAACTTCCCGTCGACCAGCGTGACCCGAACGTCGACCATGGGGTTGCCGGAGAGGACCCCTTCCTGCATGGCCTTCACGACGCCCTTCTCCACCGATCCGATGAACTGGTTGGGGATCGCGCCGCCGAAGATCTTGTCCTGGTACTCGAACCCCGAGCCCCGGGGAAGAGGCTCGATCTCGACGCTGGCCACCCCGAACTGGCCGTGGCCGCCGGTCTGTTTCACGTGGCGGCCCAGACCCTTCCCCGGGCCCCGGATGGTCTCGCGGTAGGCGATCTTGGCCGGGGTGGTCGTGACCTCGACGCCGAACTTCCTCTTCATGCGCTCCATCATCACCTCGAGGTGGGCCTCGCCCATCCCGTAGGCCACGGTCTCGTGCGTCTCGTCCGAGCGTTCGACGCGAAACGTGGGGTCTTCCTCGCGCAGGCGCGAGAGCGCGGTGGACAGCTTGTCCTCATCTCCCTTGGTCTTTGGGGCGATCGCGTAGGCGAGCAGCGGCTCCGGCATCTCCATCGGAGGCAGCTTCACCGGGTCGTCCTTGGTGGAAAACACGTCGCCGGTGGTGGTGTGCGACAGCTTGGCCACGGCACCGATGTCGCCGGCCCGCACCTCCGCCACGGAGTCGTGCTCCTTGCCTCGGAGGGTGAACAGCTGTCCCACCCGCTCGTCGGTGCCCTTCGTTCCGTTGTACACGGTGGAGTCCGGCCGCATCGTGCCCGAGAACACGCGGAACATCGTGATGTGGCCGACGTACGGGTCGGAGACCGTCTTGAACACCAGGGCGGTGAGCGGCTGTGAGGCATCGCAGGTCCGCTGCTTCTCCTCGCCGGACTTCGACACGACCGTGATCGGTCCCCGGTCAACGGGCGAGGGGAACTCGTCCACGATGAATTGGAGCACCCGGTCCGCACCGACGGGCCGCGCCGCAGCCGCCACCAGCACCGGCGCGATCCGGGCCTCGGCGAATCCCTTCTTCACCCCTTGGACCACCTCGTCCTCGGACAGCTCTCCCTGCTCCAGGTACTTCTCGATCAGCGCGTCGTCGGACTCGGCCACCGCCTCCATGAGCTTCTCCCGGAAGGGATCCGCCTTGCCGGAGATGTCATCGGGCCACGGTCCCTCCTCGGCCCGGGGTCCGGAACCGTAGCGGAACGCCCGTCGCGTGAGGAGGTCCGCGATGCCCTCGAACTCGTGCTCCTCGCCGAGGGGGAGCTCGAGCGGCGCGACCTGCGTGCCGAAGGCCCCAACGAGCTGCTCCAGGGTGCGTTCGAACGAGGCCCGCTCCCGGTCCAGCTTGTTGACCAGGATGGCCCGCGGCAGTCCCGCCTCGACCGCGAGCTCCCACGCCACCTCGGTCTGGACCTCGACCCCCTCCACCGCCGACACCACCAGGAGCACGGCATCAACCGCCCGGATCGCTGAGCGCAGGTCGCCGACGAAGTCCGCGTATCCGGGCGCGTCGAGGACGTTCACCTTGACGTCGTTCCACTCGACCGGGGCCATGGCGAGTGAGACGCTCAGTCCCTTCTTGACCTCCTCGGGCTCGAAGTCAGAGACCGTGTTGCCGTCCTCCACCTTGCCCATCCGGGTGACGGCGCCGGAGGCAAAGAGCATGGCTTCGATCAGTGTCGTCTTCCCGGCACCGCCGTGGCCGGCGAGGAGGACATTGCGGATGTTCGTGGGTTCGTACGTTTTCACCGGCGTGCCTTTCGGCGGGGATCGGCAGATGCGGACCGGAACCCGAGGATTCTAGCGCGGCCGAGGCAGGCTCCTTCGGGCCGCTTCGGACGCGGTGATACGCTCGCCCGCGGTGTCGGTCTCGGTGAACGCGCAGTCGAGAGGGCGCGTGGCCTTCGTGTTGGTCGCCATCGCCGCGACCGGTGCGGTGGGGATCGCGACCTGGCAGATGCTCGAGCGCCGGCCGATCGACGCGGGGCTGGGGGCACTGGCGGCCGGTGCCATCCTCCTGGCGGCCGATCCGATGATGCTGGGTCCCGAGGCGATGCTCGAACGAACGGTCGCCTCATTCGTGGACCGAGCGTACGACGGAGCCATCCTCGCGGCCATCGCCTGGGCATACCGTGCCACCGACCCATGGATCGCTGTTGGCGCGCTCGTGGCGCTTGGGGCGAGCTTCCTTGCGGCCTACGTCCGGGCCCGCGGCGCCTCGCTCGGCTATGGCGTGGGCGAGAGCTCGATCACGCGCGGGCTCCGCTACGGATTGATCTCGGCCGGCCTCCTCGTCGATGGGCTGGGTTGGGCGCTGTGGACGGTGGCATCGGTGATGGGCCTCGCGGCGCTGGTGCGGACCAGTCAGGTGGCGAAGGAGGAGCGGGCCTGAGCGTCGAGACTCTTAAGGAGCGGCTGGCGCTCTGGTCGTTCCGCCTGGTCGCCTGGCTGGCCAGGACGTTGTCCGAGCGAGCCGGGCGCCGCGCGTTCGACGCGTTCGGGCGCCTGGCGTACCGCCTGCTCCCCGGCGTGCGGGCCACGGTCGCAGCGAACCAGGCCATGGTCCTGGGACTGAAGCCGGGGTCCGACCTGGTGGCGTCGGCCACGAAAGAGGCGTTCTCGCTCTACGCGCGGTACTGGTTCGACACGTTTCGGGCCAGGGTCCTGCCCCTCGCCGAGCTGAATGCGCGCACGATCACGGAGGGGATCGACAACATCGATCGGGCCCTCGAAGGTGGCAAGGGCTGCATCACGGTCCTGCCACACATGGGGAACTGGGACGTTGCCGGGCGATGGCTGGCGGCCAACGACTATCGGATCGCGTCCGTGGCCGAGGAGCTCCGGCCGAGGGAGCTGTTCGAGCTGTTCCTGGAACACCGTGAGGCCCTGGGGATCAAGATCATCCCGCTGACCAAGGATGGACACGTCGGTCAGCAACTCGGTGCGCTGCTCGGTCAGAACTGGATCGTGGCCCTCGTGGCCGATCGGGACCTCACCGGGCGAGGGGTCGAGGTGGAGATGTTCGGTGCGCCCCGCAGGCTCCCGGTCGGGCCGGCGCTGCTGTCGCTGTCGACCGGTGCGCCGCTCCTCGTCTGTCCGGTGTGGACCACCGAAAACGGATGGAAGATCCGGGTCGGCGCCGCCCTGGAGATCGAGCGAACCGGTGACATGCGGACCGACGTGACCGCCCTCACGCGGAGGATGGCCGCCGAGTTCGAACGAGCCATCGCGGCCCGACCAGTGGACTGGCACATGTTCCAGCCGGCCTGGCACAACCGGCTCGGCCCCGTGGGGAGGGACGGCCGGGACCCGTGAGGGTCGCCCTGACCTGCCCCTATGCCTGGGACTCCCCGGGCGGAGTCCAGGTGCACGTCCGGGAGCTGGGGGAGCAGCTCCGAGGGCGTGGGCACCAGGTGCTCGTGTTGACGCCGTCCAGGAGCCGGCCGGCCGAACCGTGGGTTCGGGCGGTGGGGCGACCGGTCGAGGTGCCGTACAACCGGTCCACCGCCCCGATCGATCCTCGCCCGTGGTCTGTGCGAACGGTTCGTCGGCTGCTGCTCGCGTTCCGGCCCGACGTCGTGCATGCGCATGAGCCGTTCACTCCGAGCACCTCGATGTGGGCCACGCTGTCCTCGCCCGCTCCGGTGGTGGCCACGTTCCACTCGGGGGCGGAGCGGTCCCTGCTTTTCGATCTGGCCACTCCGGTGCTACGAAAGATGCCCCGCAGGATCTCCGTTCGGATCGCCGTGTCCGAACGGGCGGCGACCTTCGCCCGCACACGGTTGGGAGGGGAGTTCCGGGTCATCCCGAACGGGCTGGACGTCGCGTCCTTCGCCGCGGCGGACCCCGCCGACCTCGATCCAGGGCGCAGGCTCCTGTTCGTGGGGCGGCTCCACCGACGGAAGGGATTCCCCGTTGCCGTGGAGGCGTTCCGCCTGCTCGCGGAGGGACGGCCGGACATCCGACTGATCGTCGCGGGCGACGGAGAGGAACGGGCGGCGGCCGAGCGCCTGAAGCCGTCGCTACGCGACCACGTGACGATGCTCGGTACCGTGCCCCACGAGCAGCTCCCTCGGTACTACGCGGCCTGTGACCTGCTGGTCGCGCCCTCGGTGGGCGGAGAGAGCTTCGGCTATGTCCTCCTCGAGGCCATGGCCGCCGGTCTGCCCGTCGTGGCCAGCCGGATCCCCGGCTACGACGAGGTCGTGCGCGATGGCCGGGAGGGCTACCTGGTGCCGGCGGGCGACCCGCGCGTGGTGGCCGAGGCGGCGGCGAAGGTGATCGACGACCCCGCGCTGGCACGGACCATGGCCCACGCCGGCCGAACCACGGCCGCGCGGTACGACTGGGCGGCCGTCGCCGCGCAGATCGAGGCCGCCTATCGGGAGGCCCTGGCGCTACGATAGGTGCATGTCGGCACTCTGGATCGCCGTCGGCCTGGTCGTCCTCGTCCTCCTGTACGCCATCTATCTGTTCAACCGCCTGGTCTCGCTGCGAAATCGGGTAGACAACGGTTGGTCGCAGATCGACGTGCAGCTCCGTAGACGGTACGACCTCATCCCCAACCTCGTGGAGACGGTCAAGGGCTACGCGGCTCACGAGCGCGAGCTGTTCGAGCACGTGGCGGAGGCTCGCTCCCGGGCCATCGGCGCGTCGACCGTGGGCGACCAGGCCCAGGCCGAGAACCAGCTCACCGCGGGCCTGCGACGCCTGATGGCGGTGGCCGAGAACTACCCGGAGCTGAAGGCCAGCCAGAACTTCCTGGCTCTCCAGGAGGAGCTGACAGGGACCGAGTCGAGGATCGCCTACGCCCGACAGTTCTACAACGACCAGGTGATGCTGCTGAACACGCGGATCCAGGCCGTGCCGTCGAACGTCATAGCGAAGGTCTTCGGGTTCGTGCCTCGGGAATTCTTCGACATCGAGGATCCGATCCGCGGCCCCGTTCAGGTGGACCTCACCCACCCGTAGCCCGTGTACGAGCAGATCGCGTCGAACCGGCGGAAGTCGGTCGTCCTCATCCTGGGAGCGATCCTGCTGCTCGGGGCGGTGGGCTACGCGATCGGGCTTATCACCCAGCAGGGTCCGGTCTGGCTGATTTTCGGCGTCGTCCTCGCCGTCGCCATGTCGGCGGGCTCGTACTTCTACGGCGACCGGATCGTGCTGGCCTCCACCCGCGCGCGCGAGGTGACGCCAGAACAGGAACCCCGATTGCACAACATCGTCGAGGGGCTCGCCATCGCAGCGGGGATCCCCAAGCCCCGCGTGTACATCGTGCCGGAGCAGGCCCCGAACGCATACGCCACCGGGCGCGACCCCGAGCATTCCTCGATCGCCGTGACCCAGGGGCTGCTGGACGCGATGAACCGGGTGGAGCTGGAAGGGGTCGTGGCCCACGAGATGTCCCACATCCTCGACCGCGACATGCTGGTGGGAACCATCGTGGCGACGCTGGTCGGCGCCGTCGTCCTGATCTCCGAGTTCTTCACGCGCGCCCTGTGGTGGGGCGGGGTGGGTGGGCGTCGGGGCAACGACCGGGGGGGAGGGCCGGCCGAGGCCATCCTGTTCGCCGCGGGGTTGGTGTTGCTGATCCTCGCGCCGATCGTCGGGCAGGTCGTGAGGTTCGCCATGTCGCGGCAACGTGAGTACCTGGCGGACGCCCAGGGAGCGATGCTCACCAGGTACCCGCCCGGACTGGCGGCCGCGCTCAAGAAGATCGCGGCTGCCAGCAGTATCCCCATGCGCTCGGCGAACAACGCCACGGCCCACCTGTGGCTGAGCCAGCCGTCGCGGATCCAGGGCGAGCGGATGGGCCCCCTGGAACGGCTGTTCTCCACCCACCCGCCGATCGAGGATCGGATCCGCCGCCTCGAGGAGATGTGACGTTCTTGCCGCACCTCGTTGAGGGCGGCCCGGCCGGCGGGTAGCATCCTCCGGTCCGGCGTACGGCCGGTGCCCCGCAGGCCCCCCGATACCCACCCGAACCACATGGAGGTCCCTTGAGCTTGACCCGTCGCGGAAAGGTGGCGGCGGGGGCGTCGACCGTCGCGGTCCTGGCGCTCGCCGCCGTCGGCTACTTCGTCATCTTCCCCAACCGGGCTCCGGCCTTCGTCCAGGACGCAATGTCCAGAGTCGGCCTGGCCGAGCCGCCGCCCCCCCAGTGCCCCCTCACCGGGGAGCCGGCCCCTCATGGCCAGGTCCCCGACCGCCCTGCTCTCGCCATCAAGGTGGAGAACCTCCCGGACGCCCGGCCCCAAGCCGGCCTGGACAGGGCCGATGTCGTCTACGAGGAACCCGTGGAGGGAGGGATCACCAGGTTCATCGTGGTGTACCAGTGCCACAACGCGGGGACGGTTGGGCCGGTCCGAAGCGGCCGGACCACCGATCCCAAGGTCCTGGTTCAGTTCGGCCACCCGGTGATGGGCTACGCCGGCGGCCAGGCTCCGGTGGTGCGGGCCATCGACCGTGCGGGCGTGATCGACATGAACTACGACTTCGCCGTCTCCGCGTACAGCCGCGACGATAGCCGCGCGGCTCCGCACAACCTGTACACGTCCTCCCGGCAGCTGTGGAAGGCCGCGAAGTCGCGGGACGGCGCTCCCTCGCCCGTCTTCTCGTACGATCCCGAGGTGGCGGGACCGTCTCGCAAGGCCCGCACCGTGCACCTGCCGTTCTCCTCCTACTCCGACGTGTACTGGACCTGGAGGAGAAGCCAGGCGGCCTGGCTCCGGTCCCACGGGACCGTCCCCCACGTGCTCGAGGACGGCACGCAGGTCAGCGCGGCGAACGTGGTGGTCATGCAGGTCCAGGTCAGCAGCGGTCCGATGGTCGACGCGGCCGGCAACCATTCGCCCGAGGTCGAGCTGACCGGCTCGGGCAAGGCCTACGTGTTCCGAGACGGGCGGATGGTCATCGGCCGATGGGAGCGCGATACCCTGAAGGACGTGACCACGCTCGTCTCCAAGGCCGGCACGCAGATCGCCCTCGCGCCAGGGGTGACGTGGGTGGAGCTCCTCCCCAGCACGATCAGCGTGGAGGCACAGCGGTAGGACCGGCCACCCTCTGGCCGTTCGGAGTGCGGCGGTAGACTGAAGCCTCGGAGCGCGGGCAGGAGGCAACGGTGGATCGCGAGACCGGCACCTTCCGGGTGAAGTCGGGCTTGGCCGAGATGCTGAAGGGCGGGGTCATCATGGACGTGACCAACGCCGAGCAGGCCAAGATCGCCGAGGACGCCGGGGCATGCGCCGTCATGGCGCTGGAGCGGGTCCCCGCCGACATCCGCAGGGACGGGGGCGTTGCCCGGATGGCCGACGTGGCCAAGATCGAGGAGATCATGAGCGCGGTGACCATCCCGGTGATGGCCAAGGCTCGCATCGGGCACTTCGCCGAAGCCCAGATCCTCCAGTCGGTGGGCGTGGACTACGTCGACGAGAGCGAGGTGCTCACGCCGGCCGACGAGGAGCATCACATCGACAAGTGGGCGTTCACCGTGCCGTTCGTCTGTGGGGCGCGGGACCTGGGCGAGGCTCTCCGGCGACTGGCCGAGGGCGCGGCCATGATCCGGACCAAGGGTGAGGCCGGAACGGGCAACGTGGTGGAGGCCGTGCGGCACCAGCGGACGATGCTCCGCCAAACGGGCTGGCTCCACAGCCTCCGCCCGGAGCAGTACGTCTCGGCGGCCAAGGAACTTGGCGCGCCGGTCGAGCTGGTGCGAGACGTGGCGGCGGCCGGCAGGTTGCCGGTGGTGAACTTCGCCGCGGGCGGCCTGGCCACGCCCGCCGACGCGGCACTGATGATGCAGCTCGGGGTGGATGGCGTGTTCGTGGGCTCGGGCATCTTCAAGTCCGAGGATCCCGGCGTCCGGGCCCGGGCCATCGTCGAGGCCACGACCCACTTCAACGACCCCGACGTCCTGACCAAAGTGTCGAAGGGCCTGGGCGAGCCGATGCACGGCCTGGACATCAAGGAGCTCGGCGAGGAGGGGCTCCTCCAGGTTCGCGGCTGGTAGCCGCTCTCGGCCATGGGTCGGCCATGAAGGGCGGCGTCCTCGCGCTCCAGGGTGATTTCCGGGAGCACGCGCACGTGCTCGCCGGCCTCGGCATCGCGCCGGTCGAGGTCCGCCTGCCTGAGGACCTGGCCCAGGTCGACCTGCTGGTGATCCCGGGCGGGGAGTCGACCACCATCGGGAAGCTCGCCGCGAGTGCCGGCCTGATGGGACCGATCCGCGATCGGACCGCCGACGGGATGCCGATGCTCGGGACCTGCGCCGGCATGATCGTGATGGCCAAGCGGGTCGAACCTGGCGAGCCGCTGCTGTCTCTCGTCGACATCACCGTGCGCCGGAACGCGTACGGCCGGCAGGTCGACTCCTTCGAGTCGGATGTCGAGGTGGACGGGATCGAGCATCCGGTGAGGGCGGTGTTCATCCGGGCCCCGATCGTTGAGGACGTGGGGCCTGACGTGAAAGTGCTCGCCCGGCACGAGGGACATCCGGTCGTCCTGGAGCAGGGGAACCTTGTCGTGGCGTCCTTCCACCCCGAGCTGGCCGGTGAGCCGCGGTTGCACGAGTACGTCGCGGGGAAGGCGTAGATGTCCGGACATTCCAAGTGGAGCACGATCAAGCGCAAGAAGGCGGCGGCGGACGCCAAGCGCAGCAACGCATTCGCCAAGCTGCTCCGGGCCGTCGAGGTCGCGGCCAAGGAGGGCGGGGGCAGCATCGACGGGAACTCCACGCTCGCCTCGGCGGTGGACAAGGCCCGGGATGCCTCCGTGCCCTGGGACAACATCGAGCGCGCCATCAAGCGCGGAACGGGCGAGCTGGGGGGCGGGGCCCGCTACGAGGAGGTCACGTACGAGGGCTACGGGCCCGGAGGCGTGGCGCTCTTCGTGGAGACCCTCACCGACAATCGCAACCGCACCGGCCAAGACGTCCGCTATGCGTTCACCAGGAACGGGGGGAGCCTCGGCGATCCGGGGAGCACCGGGTGGATGTTCACGCGCAAGGGCGTGGTGCAGATCGAGAAGTCCCCGGCGATCGACGAGGAGAAGCTCCTGGAGATGGCGCTCGATGCCGGGGCCGAGGACGTTGCCGACGCCGGGAGCACATGGGAGATCACGACGGATGCCACCGCCCTTCGGAGGGTCCGGGAGGTGATGGAGGCGTCCGGCATCCCCATGCTCTCTGCCGAGCTCACGATGGTGCCGCAGACCCAGGTGCCGGTGGAGGGGGCCCAGGCCCGGCAGGTACTCGCGCTGCTCGACGCGCTCGAAGAGCTCGACGACGTCCAGAACGTCTACGCGAACTTCGACATCCCTGAAGAGGTTATGGCCGAGGTGGGATAGGGGCGGATGCTTGCTCGGCCACCGCTTCGAACCTAGTCTGAACACATGTTCGAGCCGTGCGTGCTCGGCGTGGACCCCGGCCTGGCCGCCACGGGCCTCGCGGCGGTGTCGGAGGCCGGGGGACGGGCCCGGGTGCTCTGGTCGGACACCGTTCGCACCCCGTCCGGACTTGCCGAGCCGCACCGCCTCCGCCGCCTGGCGGAGGCGGTACGGGAGGCGATCCGAAGCCACGGTCCCCAGGCCATGGCGGTGGAAGCAGTGATGTGGGGTCAGAACAAGACGAGCGCGCTGTCCGTATCCCGGGCCACCGGCGTCGTCCTGCTGATCGCGGCCGAGGCGGGGATCCCGGTCCAGGAGTACGCGCCACTCGAGGTGAAGATGGCCATCACCGGGGTCGGCAACGCGGAGAAGGACCGGGTCCGCGTGACGATGGTCCGGGCACATCGCGTCGAGGGGGTGCCCGAGCAGCCCGATGCGGCGGATGCGGCCGCCGTGGCCCTGTGTCACCTCCATCAATCTCGCTTGCGACGCGCCGGAGCTGTCGGGGCCCGATGATCTCCTTCCTGCACGGAGAAGTGGCCGAGAAAGGCGCGGGAAGCGTGGTGCTCTCGGTGGGAGGCGTGGGGTACGAGGTGCTGATCCCGTCCTCCTCGGCCGGGACGCTCCCTCCCGTCGGCCGGCCGGCAAGGCTGTACACCCGGATGCACGTGCGCGACGACACGATGTTGCTGTACGGCTTCGCCTCCCACGACGAGCGCGCGCTGTTCGACCTGCTGGTCAGGGTGACGGGGGTGGGCCCCAAGCTCGCCCTGTCCTTCCTCTCGGTCCTGTCGCCCGCAGCGCTCCGCCGGGCCGTGGCCGCAGGCGACGTGGCGGCGCTCACGTTGGTGCCGGGTGTGGGCAAGAAGGTCGCCCAGCGGGTCTTGCTGGACCTGAAGGACAAGCTGGGTGGCGACGTCGTGGTCGTCGATGGCCCGCTCGCGGACGTCCGCGAGGCGCTCCTCGCATTGGGGCTGTCGGCCCCAGAGGCGAGCGAGGCCATGGCGGGGATACGGGCGGACGGTGAGCGCCCGGTCGACGAGCTCCTTCGGCAGGCCCTCCAGCACATCGGGCGGGGCTAGTGGCGGAGGACCGGATCGTGGAGCCGGAGCTGTCCCCCGACGAGCGGGAGTTCGACGCGGCGCTGCGACCTCGCGCGCTCCGCGAGTTCGTTGGCCAGGAACGGGTCAAGGAGCAGCTCGGGCTGTTGATCGAGGGGGCGGAGGCCAGGTCGGAGACCATCGACCACCTCCTGTTCTCCGGACCACCGGGCCTGGGCAAGACGACCCTCGCCGGGATCGTGGCGAACGAGCTCGGCGTGGGGTTCCGCCCGACGTCCGGGCCGGCGCTGGACCGCCCCGGGGACCTTGCCGCGATCCTGACGAACTTGGAGGAGGGCGACGTCCTGTTCGTAGATGAGATCCACCGCATGCCCCGACCGGTGGAGGAGGTGCTGTATCCGGCGCTCGAGGACTTCAAGCTCGACGTCGTCTTGGGCAAGGGGCCGAGCGCCCGCAGCATCCGCCTGGACCTCCCACGGTTCACGCTGGTTGGCGCGACGACCCGGCCCGGGCGGATCACGCTGCCGCTTCGGGAGCGATTCGGCTTCTCGCCCCGGCTGGACTATTACTCGCGGGACGACCTGGCCAGGATCGTCCGCCGCTCCGCGGGCATCCTGCACGTGGCGTTGGATGGCGAGGGCGCGTCGGAGATCTCCCGGAGGTCTCGGGGCACACCCCGGGTGGCCAACCGCCTGTTGCGAAGGGTCCGGGACTTCGCGGAGGTCCGCCACGACGGCGCGATCGACGCCGAGGTGGCCCGGCGTGGCCTCGAGCTGTTCGACGTCGACGAGGAGGGTCTGGACAAGCTGGACCTATCCATCCTGTCGGCCGTGATCGAGAAGTTCGGCGGGGGCCCGGTCGGGCTGTCCACCCTCGCCGCCGCCGTGGGGGAGGAGACGGACACGGTGGAGGACGTGTACGAGCCGTACCTCCTCCAGCTGGGCCTGCTCAAGCGCACGCCCAGGGGCCGGGTGGCCACGGAACGGGCCTACTCGCACCTCGGGTTGCCAGTCCGAGAGCCGTTGCCGCTGTCGTAGCCTCCCGTCCGGCATGGGCGGCGATAGCCTGTATGCTGCGGGTTCGTCCCGACCACGCGAAGAGGTTCCCCGATGATCCAGATCCTCGCTCAGAGCTCTGACGGAACGTCGTCTTCTGGCGGCTCGCTCCTCAGCCTGCTCTTCCCACTGGTCCTCCTCGGTGGGGTCTTCTACTTCCTGCTCCTTCGGCCCAACCGCACGCGCCAGCGCCAGCAACAGAGCCTCCTCGAGAGCCTGAAGGTCGGGGACGAGGTGATGACGGCCGGCGGGATCTTCGGGACCCTGAAGGACATCGACGAGGAGGACGACATCGTCACCGTCGAGATCGCCCCCGGGACCGAGGTGCGCATGCTCCGCCGGGCCATCGCCCAGCGCTTGGTCGATGAGGCGGAGGAGGAAGGCGGGGGCGACGAGGGCACCGAAGACCACGGCTTCGACGAGGAGGCCGGCAGCCGGCCGTGAAGGGCAGCGCTGACGCCGCTCCACGGGCGCCGTCGCCCGAACGGGCGCCGGCAGCCGGAAAGCGGCCCGAGTCCCAGCCGGAGGCGGTCAGCCTAGAGGCTGTCCAGGCCAACCCGGAGCTCTCCGGGTTCATCTCCGCAGCGGACCGGGTCATGGAGGCGTTGGGCTACACGGAGCACGGCTTCCGCCACGCCAACCTGGTGGCCCGGATCAGCTACAACGTCCTGACCCGCGTTGGGTTCGACGAGCACACTGCCAACCTGGCCAGCGTGTCGGGATACCTCCACGACGTCGGCAACATGGTGTCCCGAGAGGTCCACGGGCAGATCGGGGCGGTCCTGGTGTACCAGGCCCTGAAGGACCATGTCGCCGGGACCGACCTGGCCGCCATCGTCGCCGCAGTGGCCAACCACGAGGAGGAGAACGGCTACCAGGTGTCGCCGGCTGCCGCGGCCGTCATCCTGGCCGACAAGTCCGACGTTCACCGCAGCCGCGTCCGCAAGTCCGGGCAGATCGAGTTCGACATCCACGACCGGGTCAACTTCGCCGCCGAACAGTCCTTCCTGCGGGTAGACTCGACCGCCCGCACCATCACCCTCGAGCTCACGATCGACACCGAGATCAGCCAGGTCATGGAATACTTCGAGATCTTCCTCGGCCGCATGCAGATGTGCCGGAAGGCCGCCGAGGTCCTCGACACCAAGTTCAAGCTCACGATCAATGGGGCGGAGCTGGCGTGAGGGGCAGCAGCCGCAACCTCTGGCTCTCGGTCGCGTTCATCGGTGTCCTGCTGGCCGGGTCCGTCGTGGCATTCGTGGCCGGCATCCGCCCGGTGCTCGGCCTGGACCTGGAAGGCGGGGTGTCGGTCGTGCTGGCCGCGCCCGATGGGACGCCAAAGACAGTCATGGAACGGGCCCTGGAAAACATCCGCAACCGGGTCGATGCATTCGGCGTGGGCGAGCCGCTCCTGTTCCTGTCGGGCAACACCATCGAGGTCCAGCTTCCGGGCCTGGCCCGTGGATCCATCGGGGAGCGCTCGAAGGAGCAGTTCTGCCTGGAGGGGGACGGCGGATCGGTCTACCGGTGCCTGCCCACCGAGTCGGAGGCGGCGACCGAGCTTGACGACACCGCGGTGAGCACCGTGGTGAACAGCGTCTGTCTGTCGGGGCTCTCCGAGTTCGACGGCTCGCCCCAGTGCTTCGGCTCGCAGAAGGACGCCGACACGGCGATCAAGGGCATCACGGTGTCGAAGGAGAAGGGAAAGCGGTGCCTGGCCAACACCGGCCTGGCCACGGATCCGTGCTTCGATTCGAAGGACGAGGCGGACGCGGCGCTGGCCGGGATCGGCACCACGGTCTCGCAGAGCTATTGCGTGCAGGGATCGAAGGGGGAGACCCTGTCCACCGACACCGGGCCGGCCTGCTTCCCCGATGAGGCACAAGCCCAGCAGGTGCTGTCCGCCATCTCCGTCCAGCACGAGACGCGCGAGTTCTGCGTGATCAGCTCGGCCGGGAAGGGCCTCGGGTGCTACTTGACCAGGGACGCGGCTGAGGCGCAGCTGCAGAAGACCGGGCAGGAGCGCCTGCTCCAGGTGATCGGGACCACCGCCCGGCTCGAGGAGCGGGAGGTGCTCCAGGTCATCGCCCCCGGCACGCCCGAGTTCGAGTCCACGCCGGTCACATGTGGGACGGGCATCGAACAGGGGACGGCCGCGTGCAGCTTCGACGCGCTGAAGGACCAGACGGTCGTGTTCGCCGGGCAGGAGGGCGACAAGTTCCGGCTGGGGCCGGTCGAGATCACCGGCGACATGATCAAGCGGGCCGACGCGGTCTATGGCGGTCAGAACGGGGTGGCCGGTTGGAGGATCAATTTCACGCTCACCTCCTCCGGCGCCAAGACCTTCGGCGACGTCACCACCCGGCTGAACGGCAAGCAGCTGGCCATCGTGGTGGACAACATGGTCATCTCGGCGCCGACGATCCAGGAACCCATCACGGGGGGCAACGGCGAGATCACCGGGCGCTTCACCAAGGCCGAGGCCCAGGACCTTGCGACGCAGCTGAACTCGGGCGCGCTCCCGGTCAACCTGAAGAAGGAGCAGGTCGAGACGGTGAGCCCCACACTCGGCCGCCAATCGCTCCATCAGGGCCTGGTGGCGGGGGTCGTCGGTCTGATCCTCCTCGCCCTGTACCTGCTGTTCTACTACCGGCTGCTGGGCCTGGTGGCCTGGTTGGGCATGAGCATCTGGGCCGTGCTGGCTCTGGCGCTCGCGTCGATCGCCGGTCGCGCCTTCGGTTACGCCCTGACCCTGGCGGGGGTGGCGGGCCTGGTCATCTCGCTCGGCGTCACCGCGGACTCCTACATCGTGTTCTTCGAGCGATTGAAGGACGAAGTGAGACACGGAAAGTCGCCCAGGGCCGCGGTGCAGCCAGCGTTCAAGCGCGCGTACCGCACCATCGTGGCGGCCGACATCGTCACGGCCCTGGCCGCCATCATCCTGTACGTCACTGCGATCAGCTCGGTGCGGGGGTTCGCCCTGACCCTCGGCGTGGCGACCCTGCTCGACCTGTTCGTCGTGTACTTCTTCAAGCGGCCGACGGTCTTCCTGATCGCACGGAACGAGCGCCTGGTGAACCTGCACGGCTTCGGGCTGACGAGTGGCGTGGCCGCAGAGCCCATCCGGGGCGAGCCGGTGCCGGTGGCCGGAGGATCGAAATGAACCTCGGACACGCCGTCGCCACCTTCCGGGGGCACAACGAGCCGCACTTCCGGATCATCGAACACCGCAAGTGGTGGTTCCTCCTCTCCGGTGCCGTGATCGCGCTGTCCATCGTGGGCCTCGCCGTTCGCCACCTCAACTTGTCGATCGACTTCGAGGGGGGCTCGCAGCTCACATACACCAACAACACGGGCGTCTCGGCCGAGGAGGTGCAGGCGATCCTTCAACGGCCGCCGTGGAGCCTCTCGGGCACCGAGGTTCAGATCGTCGGTGGCAACCAGCTCTCTGTTCGCACCCCCAGCTTCACCGAGCTCTCCGACGTCGAGCGGTCGGAGCTGATCGACGCGCTGGCCAGTCAGGCCGGGGTGAGTCCCTCCGACATCAGCCGGACTGACGTGGGGCCGACGTGGGGGGCCGAGATCTCTCGCAAGGCGCTCCAGGGCCTGATCGTGGTGCTGGTGGCCATCACCCTCTACATCGCCATGCGGTTCGAATGGAAGATGGCCGTGGGAGCACAGGTGGCCATGGTCCATGACGTCCTGATCACCGGCGGGGTCTACGCGTTGACCGGCCGTGAGGTGACGCCGGCTACCGTCATCGCCATCCTGACGATCCTGGGGTACTCCCTGTACGACACGGTCGTGATCTACGACAAGATCAAGGAGAACACCGAGTCCCCCGCCCTGCTGGCCAAGGACACGTACGGGGGTGTGGTGAACATGTCTCTGAACCAGGTGTTCATGCGGTCGGTGAACACCTCGCTCGTGGTGCTCTTCCCCATCGCGTCGCTGCTGTTGTTCGGCGGATCCACTCTGAAGGACTTCGCCTTCGCCATGCTGATCGGCGTCATCTCGGGCGCGTACTCCTCGATCTTCGTCGCGGCGCCCATCCTCTCGTTGCTGAAGGAGCGGGAACCGAAGTACGCGCAGCTTCGCACCCGAGCTACGGCCCGGGACGCCGCGGGGCGTCCGCTCCGGCCCGTCCCCAGCGAGCGGGCCATGGCCGCGGCCGGCGAGGACGGCCAGCCGGTGGCCTCCGCGGTGGGCGCCCGATCGGCCGGCGGGAGCTCGGCCCGAAGCGTCCCCGCGGGACGGCCCCGTCCCAGGCCGAAGAAGAAGCGCAAGCGGAGGTAGCACGTGGACGTCGAGCGGCTCAAGGCGCTCGTCAGGGACGTGCCGGACTTCCCTCAGCCGGGCATCCTGTTCAAGGACATCACCCCCCTCCTGGCCGACGAGATCGCCTTCTCCTCGGTCATCGACCTCATCGTGGTCCACTTCGGCCGGGGGAGCGTGGACAAGGTGGTGGGGATCGAGGCCCGTGGGTTCATCCTGGCCTCACCGGTGGCGTATCACTTCGGCGCGGGGTTCGTCCCGGTGCGGAAGAAGGACAAGCTGCCGTGGGAGACCGAGACCGAGGAGTACGAGCTCGAGTACGGGACCGCCACGCTGGAGGTCCACCGTGACGGCGTGGATCCCGGGGAGCGGGTCCTGATCGTCGACGATGTCCTCGCCACCGGCGGCACCGCCCGGGCCACCGCGCACCTGGTGGAGCGGATCGGGGGCAAGGTGGTGGGGATCGCCTTCCTGATCGAGCTGGGGTTCCTGAATGGCCGCCAACAGCTCGACGGCTACGACCTGTTCACGCTGATCAGCTACTGAGTCCGCACCGCACGGCTACACTGGCTTGCCAGGAGGACCGCCGTGGACAGCCGGGAGCAGGCCAGGACCGAACGCCGGGGAGGTCTGCTCTCTCGCTTGCGACCGGGGGCGGAGGAAGGGCAGGCCCCGGACGGCCTGGAGCCGGTGCTCCGAACCCTCCGTTCCTACAACGCAAAGGCCGACACGAAGGAGATCGAGCGGGCCTACCGGTTCGCCGGGGACCATCACGCCGGCCAAAAGCGGTTGTCCGGAGAGGACTTCATCGAGCATCCCCTGTCGGTGGCCCAGATCCTGGCGGAGCTGGGGCTGGACACGACCACCCTGACCGCGGCGCTCCTGCACGACGTGGTGGAGGACACCGAGGTCACGCTTGAAGAGCTCGAGGTGGACTTCGGTTCGGACGTGGCCCGGATCGTGGACGGCCTGACCAAGCTCCAGGCCATCACGTTCAAGTCGCGCCAGCAGGAACAGGCCGAGAACGTCCGCAAGATGATGGTGGCCATGGCCGGCGACGTCCGGGTCCTGCTGATCAAGCTGGCCGACCGTCTCCACAACATGCGCACGCTGTCCGCCCTCTCGTCGACCAAGCAGCGGGAGAACGCCATCGAGACCCTGGAGATCTACGGGCCCCTCGCGCACCGCCTCGGCGTTCAACAGCTGAAGTGGGAGCTCGAGGATCTCTCGTTCAAGACGCTGTATCCGGGGCCGTACCGAGAGATCGCGAGCCTAGTGGAACGGCGGCGCGGCGACCGACAGCGGTACGTGGAGACCGTCCTGTCCGCGGCCCGAGCCAGGCTCAAGGACGCGGGGGTCAAGGCCGAGGTCGAGGGCCGGCCGAAGCACCTGTACTCGATCTACGAGAAGATGGTGCTTGGCGGCAAGGAGTTCAACGAGATCTACGACCTCGCCGGGATCCGCATCCTGGTGGGCAACCTCCGCGACTGCTACGGCGCCCTCGGCGCCATCCACTCCCTGTGGAAGCCGGTACCCGGGCGGTTCAAGGACTACATCGCGATGCCCAAGTCGAACATGTACCAGTCCCTCCACACCACGGTGGTCGGTCCCCAGGGCCGGCCCATCGAGATCCAGATCCGGACCCACGAGATGCACCGCACCGCGGAGTTCGGCATCGCGGCGCACTGGCGATACAAGGAGGGCCGTGACGGCAAACGGACCAAGGAGGCCGCAGTGGCTGAAGGACATGGCCGACCCCCGGGAGTTCATGGAGGGCCTGAAGATCGACCTGTACCGGGGGCAGGTGTTCGTGTTCACCCCCAAGGGCGACGTGGTCAACCTCCCCGCGGGGGCCACGCCCGTGGACTTCGCGTACTCCATCCACACGGAAGTTGGCCACCGCACCATCGGCGGCAAGGTCAACGGCAAGTTGGTGCCCCTGGACTATGAGCTGCGGACGGGCGACACCGTGGACATCCTGACATCGAAAGCGGCGGGCGAGGGCCCGTCCCAGGACTGGCTGAAGTTCGTGGTCACGCCGAGGGCCCGCAGCAAGATCCGCCAATGGTTCTCCCGTGAGCGGCGGGAGGACGCGCTCGAAGAGGGCCGGGAACAGCTGCATCGGCTGATGCGCAAGCAGAACGTCCCGTTCAAGCGCCTGGCCACCGAGGAGGCCCTGGAACAGGTGGCGGCGGAGATGAAGTTCACCGGCCTGGAATCGCTGTACGTGGCGGTGGGGGAGGGCCACGTCTCGCCGCAGTCTGTCCTCGCCCGGCTGATGCGCACCGTCGCCGGGGCGACGGAGGAGGATGCGACCGAGGTCCCGCTGGCCCGGCCGGTTCGGGTTGGGGGGCCCGACGTCAGCTCCGGCGTCGTCGTGCCGGGTTCCGCCGACGTGTGGGTGCGCCTGGCCCGATGCTGCACGCCGGTCCCCGGGGACGAGATCCTGGGGTTCGTCACCAGGGGCCAGGGCGTCTCGGTTCACCGGACCGACTGCCCCAACGCGAAGGGGCTGGCCCGCGAGCCCGAGCGCCTGATCGAGGTGTCATGGCGCACCGGCCGCCCGACGTCGTTCGTGGTGACGATCCAGGTCGATGCCCTGGACCGCACGCGCCTCCTGTCGGACGTCGCCACCGCGTTGTCGGACCATCACGTCAACATCATCTCGGCGACGTCGACGGTGAGCCGGGATCGGATCACGAAGCTCCGGTTCACCTTCGAGCTCGCCGACATCACGCATCTCTCCGAGATCTTGTCGGCGGTGAAGAAGGTCGAGAACGTCTACGAGGCCTACCGCGTCGTTCCGCGGTAGCTGCGGATGCGGATCGTCCTTCAGCGGGTGTCCAGAGCCGCCGTGCGCGTGCGGGGGGAGACGGTCGCCGAGATCGGGCCAGGCCTCCTCCTACTGGTCGGGGTGGGCGGGGACGACGCGTTCGGCCAGTACGACCGGCTGGCAGAGAAGGTGGTGCACCTTCGCGTCTTCGAGGACGAAGCGGGGAAGATGAACCTGTCCCTCGCCGAGGTGCACGGTGAGGTCCTCGTGGTCCCCCAGTTCACCCTGTATGGCGACGTGGGCAAGGGGCGCCGGCCCTCGTGGGTCGGCGCCGCGCCGCCGGAGGTCGCCAGGGACCGGATCGAGGCGTTCGCCCGAGCCCTGGAGGCTGCCGGGGCGACCGTGAGACGGGGCGCGTTCCGGGAACACATGGAGGTCGAATCGGTGAACGACGGCCCGGTCACGCTGTGGATCGACGGCACGGCGCTGTAGGGGGCATCGGGCGGCCATCGGATACGATGGCCGCCCGATGTATCTCGACTCCTTCTCCGACAACTCCTTCGAGACGAACTGCTGGCTCATAAGCGCAGACGGGAGCGATGACGCCGTCGTGGTCGATCCCGGGTTCTCCCCGGAGCGGATCCGCGCCCTCCTGCTCGCGGGGGGGAAGCGACCCCAAGCGGTCCTGGCCACACACGGCCACTTCGATCACATCGGGTCGGCCGCTGAGCTCTGTGGGGACGATCTCCCGTTGTACATCCACGAGGCGGATGCGCCGGCCCTGTCGGACCCCCAGCGCTGGGGGGCCGGGCACGACGTGCCCCCGGTGCCGGTGAAGGACGTACGGACCGTGATCGAGGGGGAGGTGCTGACGTTCGCCGGCTTCGAGATCGAGGTGATGCACACCCCCGGGCACACGCCGGGGAGCGCCTGCTTCGTCACCGACGGATGGGTCCTGTCGGGAGACCTGGTGTTCGCCGGTTCCATCGGGCGGAGCGACTTCCCCAACAGCTCGTCGCAAGACATGCATCGGAGCCTCCGACGATTCCTGGATCTGCCCGACCCGCTCGACGTCTTCCCCGGCCACGGGCCTCGGACCACGGTGGGACGGGAGCGGTCGAGGAATCCGTTCCTCTCGGAGCTGTAGGCAGATGGAGCTCGCCCCGCCTCGGGGGACAACGGATCTGCTCCCTCCGGAGTCCGAACGGATGCGTCGCCTCTACGACCTGGCGCACGACGTGGCCAACCTGTACGGCTATCGCTACGCGGAAACGCCCGCGTTCGAACCGACGGAGCTGTTCGTCAGGACGTCGGGAGCCACGAGCGATGTCGTACAGAAGGAGATGTACACCTTCCAGGACAAGGGTGGCCGCCGACTCACGCTCCGTCCCGAGGGGACGGCGCCGGTCGTCCGGGCCGTACTGGGTGCGAGCGCCGAGGTGAGCCTGCCGTTCAAGGGGTACTACGTGGAACCGATGTGGCGGTACGGACGCCCCCAGAAAGGAAGGCTGCGCGAGTTCCGTCAGTTCGGCGTGGAGGTGGTCGGCTCTGGGCTCCCCGCGGCCGACGCCGAGACCATCCTGCTCGGTCACGAGTACCTGAGGCTGGCCGGGATCCGGAACCTTCGGCTCGAGGTGAACTCCCTGGGGGACCAGGTCTGCCGTCCCACGTACCGTGAACGGCTCTTGGCCTACCTCGAGGCGAACCGGGAACGGTTGCGGGACGAGCACCGGGAGCGCTTCCGCGAGAATCCCCTTCGGGTGCTCGACTGCACCGACGAGTCCTGCCGCGCCGTGGCCCGCGACGCGCCGAAGATCCTCGACAACCTCTGCGGGCCGTGCCGGGAGCACTACGACGGGGTCCTTCGCGCCCTGGACGACGAGGGCCTAGTCGTTCACCAGGTGGACACCCTCGTTCGGGGGCTCGACTACTACGTCCGCACCGCGTTCGAGTACGTGAGCCCGGCCCTCCCCGAGAGCCAGGCCAGCGTGGGCGGGGGGGGCCGGTACGATGGCCTCGCCGAGGTCCTGGGGTTGACCCCGACGCCGGGAGTGGGATTCGCCCTCGGCCTGGAGCGGATCCTGATCGCGCTGGAAGCGGAGGGGGTCAGCGACCTGGATGCGAGGTTCGGGGTCTTCGTGGTGACCGTGGGTCCCAACGCGTTCCCCGCCGGTAGGGAGCTCGTCCGGGCGTTCCGCCAGGCGGGGGTGCCCGCGCAGGTGCCGTTCGAGGACCGGCCGCTGAACGCTCAGTTCCGGATGGCGGATCGCTCGGGCGCGGCGTACGCGGCGGTCCTCGGCGAGCGAGAGCTGAGCGATGGGACGGTGACCGTCCGCAGGCTGGCCGACGGCGTGGAGGAGACCGTGCCTCGGGACGAAGCCGTGAAACGGTTGGCGAGCGGCGATGTCTGAGCTCGCCACCTCCATGCGCACCCACGCGTGTGGGGAGCTTCGCGGAAGCGACGTCGGATCCGAGGTGTCCGTGTGCGGATGGGTGGCTCGCCAACGGGACCACGGTGGGCTGACCTTCGTGGACCTCCGCGATCGCGAGGGCATGGTGCAGTTGGTGTTCCATCCGGAGGAGGCGCCGGAAGCTCAGCAGGTTGCCCAGCAGTTCAAGACCGAATCGGTGATCCGGGTAACGGGGGAGGTCCGGCGACGGCCCGAGGGAACCGTGAACCCGGCGATGCCGACCGGCGAGGTGGAGGTGGCGGTTCGTACCGTCGAGGTCCTCGCCGTGGCGGACACGCCGCCGTTCCCGGTGGAGGACCGAATCGAGGCCGACGAGCTCCTGCGGCTCACCTACCGCTACCTGGACCTCCGCCGTCCCGAGATGACCCGGGTGTTGCAGCTCCGCCACGCCATCAGCCGGATCATCCGCGACCACATGGAGGGCCTGGCCTTCGTGGAGGTCGAGACGCCTTTCCTGACCCGGAGCACCCCCGAGGGGGCCCGCGACTTCCTGGTGCCGGCTCGCCTGTGGCCAGGCAGCTTCTACGCGCTCCCCCAGTCCCCCCAGCAGCTCAAGCAACTGCTGATGGTGGCCGGTCAGGACCGTTATTACCAGATCGTCCGGTGCCTGCGCGACGAGGCTCCCCGGGCCGATCGCAGCTTCGAGTTCACCCAGCTCGACATGGAGATGTCGTTCGTGAACGAGGAGGACGTCTTCCATGTCATCGAGCCGCTGTACGCGAGGATCGTGGCCCAGATCAAGAGCGTCGTGGTCCCGGTCCCGTTCCGCCGCCTGACGTACGCCGAGATGATGGCGCGCTATGGGACGGACCGCCCCGACCTTCGTTACGGCATGGAGCTGGCCGACCTGGGGGAGGCCTTCGCCGGCACCGGATTCCGGGCCATCGCCGACGCCCTGTCCCGGGGTGGCGTGGTCAAGGGATTCGCGGCGTCGGGGGGATCACAGCTGTCGCGTAGGGAACTGGACGAGCTCGTGCAGCTGACGAAGGAGCGTGGCGCTGCCGGGCTCGTGTGGATGGTGGTGGAAGACAAGGACGCGATCCGCTCTCCGGTCGAGAAGCACGTCACGCCGGAGGAAGCCGGTGCCGCCGCGATGGCCACAGGTGCCGGGCCCGGGGACCTCATGCTGATCGTCGCCGACCGGGTCGACCGGACGAACGTTGCCCTCGACGGGCTTCGCCGCCACCTGGCGGCGCGCCTGGGCCTCATCCCAGAGGGCGAGTGGCGGTTCTGTTGGATGATCCAGCCGCCCCTGTTCGAGTGGAGCGAGGAGGAGCGCAAGTGGGTGTCGGTCCATCACCCGTTCACCGCGCCGGCCTCCAACGACCTGTCGCCCGAGACGGCCACCGCCCGGGCCTACGACTTGACCCTGAACGGCTTCGAGCTCGGTGGAGGTAGCATCCGGATCCACGACCCGGACACCCAACGACGAGTGTTCGAGGTGCTCGGCCTCACGCCAGAGGAGACCGAGGAGAAGTTCGGCCACCTGCTTCGGGCGTTCCGGTACGGCGTGCCACCGCACGGTGGGATCGCCATGGGCCTGGATCGGTTGGCCATGCTCATGGCGGGGAAGGAGACCCTCCGCGACGTGACGGCCTTCCCCAAGGCCCAGTCGGGGGCGGACCCCTTGACTGGGGCTCCCACTCCCGTCCCCGAGGAACCGCTCCGGGAGCTCGGCATCAAGGTGATCGCTCGGCCGGAGACGACGAAGGACAGGGGTGCGTGACCGCCCCACTGACCGACTGGGACCTCGCGCTTCTGACCGGAGGGAACTACTGCGTGTTGGTCTCGCTGTTCGAGGACGGGGCGCCGCATGCCACGGTGACATGGGTGGATGCGGCGGACGGTCACGTGCTGGTCAACACGGCTGAGGGCCGGCGGAAGGACCGCAATCTGCGGCGTGACCCCCGCGCCGCCGTGACCGTCATCGGCGAGGACTTCTACCAGTGGGTATCGATCCAGGGGCCCGTCGTGGCTCGGGTGACCGGGCCGGAGGCGGAGGCGCACATCGACAGGCTGTCGCGCCGGTACGACGGTGAGCCGTGGACGCCGGTCGAGGCGCAGGTCCGGGTGCTCTACCGGATTGAGCCGCAGCGGATCATCCGGTACGGACAGCGGCTGTAAGCGATGGCCGAGGTCCCCCTGGCGACGAGGATGCGGCCCCGCTCGTTCGGGGAGTTCGTGGGCCAGACCCATCTGGTCGGCCCTGGCACGGCCCTCAGCGAGCTGATCGAGGGCGGGCACCTTCCTTCGGTCGTGTTGTGGGGTCCGGCGGGGAGCGGGAAGACCACGCTCGCCCACCTCCTGGCCGACGCGGTCGGGGCGGAGGTCGTGCAGCTCTCGGCCGTGTCCTCGGGGGTGGCCGATGCGCGCAAGGTCATGGAGCGGGCGAAGGGCGGGATGCTCCGGACGGTCCTGTTCGTCGACGAGGTCCACCGGTGGAGCAAGGCCCAGCAGGACGTACTGCTGCCCGCGGTGGAGGAGGGGACGATCACCCTGATCGGCGCGACCACCGAGAACCCGTACTTCTCGCTGGTCACGCCGCTCCTGTCGCGCTGCCTCCTGCTCCGCCTGGAGCCGCTGTCGCCGTCCGAGGTTCGGGCGCTCCTGCTTCGCGCGCTGGAGGACGAGGACCGAGGCCTCGGCGGCATCCCGGTCAAGGTCGAGGACGATGCACTCGACCACCTGGTGGAGGTGGCCGGCGGCGACGCCAGGATCGCGCTGACCGGGCTCGAGGCCGCCGTGCTGTCGGCGAAGGAGGCGGGCGAGGTCGTGGTCACCCGGGAGCGGACCGCCGACGCCGTTCAGAAGAAGGCCATCGTGTACGACCGGCAGGGCGATGCGCACTACGACGTCATCTCCGCGTTCATCAAGAGCATCCGGGGCTCGGACCCCGACGCCACGTTGTTCTGGCTGGCCCGGATGCTGGAGGCGGGGGAGGACGCCCGGTACATCGCCAGGCGGATGGTGGTGCACGCCTCCGAGGACATCGGCCTGGCCGACCCACATGCTTTGCAGATCGCCGTGGCCGCCGCCCAGGCCGTCGAGTACGTGGGGCTCCCCGAGGCCCGGCTGAACCTGGCTGAGGCGGCCATCTACCTGGCTCGGGCGCCGAAATCGAACAGCGTCATCACCGCCCTGTCCAAGGCCATGGAGGATGCGGCGTCGGCCGACCCGGTGCCCCTCCACCTCCGGGAGTCGGGCACCCCCACCGCCCGCAGGCTCGGCTACGGCAAGGGGTACAAGTACCCACATGACTTCCCCGGCCACTCGGTCGAGCAGGACTACCGACCGGCCCGGTTCGAGGGGGCGCGCTACTACGAGCCGTCCGGCGAAGGGGAGGAAACCGAGGGGAAACCCGGGCCCGACGCCCCGGTATGATGCGCGGACCTGTTCCCGAAGGAGACTGCGATGGCCGTCCTCGCGAGCGCCGGAGACGTGGCGCTGATCGTCCTGGCCGCGTTCTGGGGTCTGCTCGTCCTCGGCCTCTGCCTGGTGCTGGTCAACACGTTCAACGTGCTGACCAGCACGAAGATGCTGATCGATGGGATCCGTGAGGAGACGGTCCCGCTCCTTTCGGAGGTCCGCAACTCGGTGATGAAGACAAACCGCGAGCTCGACCGGGTCGACGGGATGCTTGAGTCGGCGGGCAACATCGTGGCTCGCGTGGAGAAGATCTCGCGGCTCGTCGAGCAGGCCGCGAGTGGCCCGCTGGTCCGGATCATCTCGCTTGGCGCCGGCCTGTCCAAGGCCGCGTCCCGGTTCCGGAGCGGGAAGCCCGACGGCAAGAAGTGAAGCGGCTCTTCTGGCTCGCGCTCGGCCTGGGGGCCGGGGCGGCCGGAGCGATCATGACCGCGCGCTTCGCCCGCCGGCAGATGGACAAGGTGGCTCCCTCGACCCTCGCGCGTGAGGCGCGCGGCGGGCTCCTCGACCTGTCCAGGCGGGTCTCCGAGTCCATGGAAGAAGGCCGGCGGGCAATGCAGGAGAAAGAGGAGCAGCTCCGCAGGGAGTCGGGCGAGAGCCGAAAGCTAGACTAGCCGGCCATGGAGGGCCGGCAGATCCGCGAACGCTTCCTGCGATTCTTCGAGGAGCGAGGGCACCGCCGCGTGCCGTCTTCGTCCCTGATCCCACCGCAAGAATCCGGGCTGCTGCTCACGAACGCCGGAATGAACCAGTTCATCCCGTATTTCCTCGGACACACGCAGCCGCCGTTCCCCCGGGCCACATCGGTCCAGAAGTGCTTCCGGGCCGTGGACATCGACAACGTGGGGCACACGGCCCGGCATCTCACGTTGTTCGAGATGCTCGGGAACTTCTCCTTCGGGGACTACTTCAAGCGCGAGTCGTGTGGATGGGGCTTCGAGCTGGTCACCGACGTGTTCGGGATCGAGCCCGACAGGATCTGGGTCACGGTCTACGAGAGCGACGATGAGGCCGTGGGGATCTGGCGGGACATCGGGATCCCGGCCGAGCGGATCGTCCGGCGAGGGAAGGAGGACAACTACTGGTGGACCCATGCGGCCGGCCCGGCCGGCCCGTGCTCGGAGATCTACGTCGACCGTGGCCCGAAGTACGGCGCCGAGGGCGGTCCCGCCGTCGATGAGGAGCGATTCCTCGAGATCTGGAACCACGTCTTCATGCAGGAGGAGGTGGACGATCAGTGCCGGCTCGTCGGCGAACTGCCGGAGAAGAACATCGACACCGGCTCGAGCGTCGAACGGGTGGCCACCGTGCTGCAGGATGTGGACAACATCTTCGAGACGGACCTCCTGCATCCGCTCCTTGAGGTGGCCGAGTCGCTGTCGGGCGAGCGCCACGGGGAGGATCCCTCGACCGATGTGTCGCTGAAGGTCATCGCGGAACACGGCAGGGCCACGACGTTCCTGATCGCCGACGGTGTCCTGCCCTCGAACCAGGGCCGGGGGTACGTGCTCCGCCGGATGCTCCGCCGGGTGGTGAGCCATGCCCGGCGGCTCGGCATCGAGGGTCCGGTCGTGGAGCACCTGGCCGACCGGACCGTCGAGCTGTTCGGGGACGCCTATCCCGAGCTGGTACAGAACCGGTCGCAGGTGAAGCAGGTGGCGGCTTCGGAGGAGGAGCGCTTCGCCGGCACCCTTCGCCAGGGCATGGTCCTGCTCGAGGCCGAGATGGACAAGGCGAAGGGTGACGGCGTCCTGTCGGGCGATGTCGTGTTCAAGTTGCACGACACCTTCGGCTTCCCACGGGAGCTCACCCGGGAGCTGCTCGAGGACGCGGGCCTGTCCATCGACGAGGAGCGGTTCGAGTCCCTGATGGCCGAGCAGCGGGACCGGGCCCGCCGGGCCGCGAAGAAGGAGCAGGCGGAAGAGGAGCTTGCCGAGGTCGCCTCCTCCGCCGGCCCCACACAGTTCCTCGGGTACCAGACTCTCGAGGCAGAGGGTCACCTGGCCGCCCTGCTCCTCGACGGCGACCGGTCGGGGGGGGCCGAAGAGGGCCAGGACGTTCGGTTCATCCTGGATCGCACTCCGTTCTATGCGGAGTCCGGAGGCCAGGTCGCGGACCACGGCTACGTACGGACCGCCGGCGGGCTGATCCGAGTGGTGGACGCCCAGTGGGGGCCGGGCGACGTGATCATGCATGTCGGCGTGGTCCAGTCGGGCGAGGTGCAGGAGGGCGAGGACGTGCACGCGGAGGTCGATCGGGTCCGCCGCGAGGCAACGGCTCGATCCCACACCGCCACCCACGTCGTCCACTGGACCCTGCGGCACGTCCTGGGGGAGCACGCCAGGCAGGCGGGGTCGCTCGTGGCTCCAGGGCGCCTGCGGTTCGACTTCCCCCATCACTCGGCGGTCCCTCGTGACCTGCTGGCCCAGGCCGAGGAGGTGGCGAACCACCGGCTTGCCGAGGACGCGCGGGTGCGGATCTACGAGACCACGTTCGAGGAAGCCAAGAACCAGGGAGCTCTGGCGTTGTTCGGCGAGCGATACGGCGAGTTCGTCAGGGTGGTGGAGGTCGGGGACTACTCGATCGAGCTGTGCGGAGGGACCCACGTCCCCCGGACCGGGAACGTCGCCATCGTCCGCATCCTGGGCGAGGGCAGCATCGGCGCGGGGATGCGCCGGGTCGAAGCGCTCGTCGGCCCGGACGCCCTGAAGGAGTGGAACGCGGAGCACGTCATCATCGAGGAGGTCTCCGACCTCCTGCGGAGCGAGCCGCCGGCCATCCCCGACCGGGTCCGCGGGCTCCTGGAACGGCTGAAGCGGTACGAGAGCGAGCTCGGCAAGATCGGCGCGGCGCAGCGGGCCGACCTGATCGAGCAGATCGCCTCCCGGGCGTCGGAGGTGGCCGGGGCCAGGGTGGTGACGGCCCTGCACGACGGCGACGCCGGCGAGCTGCGGGAACTTGCCCAGGGGGCGGTGGTCCGCCTGGAGGGCACGGATGGGGCCGCCGTGGTGCTCGGCTCGGCCCACGGAGGAGGCGCGCTGATCGTGGCGGCGTGCAGCAAGAACCTGGTGGGCCGGGGGGTCACGGCGCCGCTCTTGCTCCAGCCGGCGGCTGGGGCCATCGGCGGTCGGGCGGGGGGAAAGCCCATCCTCGGTACGGCCGGGGGGCCGAACGGCGATGCCGTCAGAGAGGCCGTCGAACGGCTCATCCCGAAACGTCTGGAGGAGCTGCTTTCCGCCTCGAACACCGGTGCCTGAGGCGGGCCGCATCCTGGGCCTGGACCTGGGTGACGTGCGCATCGGGGTGGCCATCTCCGACCCGGGGCGCCGTGTGGCGGTACCCATGGGAACGGTGCACACCGGGGCGCCAGCCGACCTGAAGGCCATCGCCAAGCTGGTTCGGGATCACGAGGTCACGATGGTCGTGGTGGGACACCCGCTGAAGATGTCCGGCGCCCAGGGGACCCGAGCACGCCACGCAGAGGAGTTCGTCGCAGCGCTCCGACAGGTGCTCCCGGTCCCTGTGGTGCTGCAGGACGAGCGACTCTCCACGGTGGAGGCGGAAAGGGCGCTGCGGGAGGCGGGCGCCGGGAGCCGCGACCGGCGGGGGGCCGTGGACCGATCAGCGGCCGCGGTCATCCTGCAGTCCTATCTCGACCGGCCAGAAGCGACGTAGGCAGACCGACCGACGGGACTGGCCGGTATGCTCGGACACCGCCATGCTCGAGACCAGCCCGCCTCACTCGAGGACGTACCCCGGGCGTCGGCACCGAAGACCGAGTCGCGGGTTGCGGATCGGCCTCACGCTGTTGCTGGTCGCGGGTCTCCTGGTGGTCCTGGGTGTTCGGTACTACCTCTGGTGCGAGGGGGCCTCGGGACCCCGGACGCCGGTCGCCTTCACCGTCGAGGAGGGGGCGTCGGGCGAGGATGTCGTGAACGCGCTCCACGACCGTGGGGTCCTTCGATGCGCCACGGTCTCCAGGTGGATGATCGCCCGAAACGGCCAGGCCGACGAGGTCCGCGCGGGGACCTACGACCTCACGACCAACATGAGGCCGAGCGAGGCATTCGACGTCATCACGAAGGCGCCGCCACCCGTCCCCACGGTCCGCCTCACGATCCCGGAGGGCTACCGGCTGACCCAGATCGCTGACCGCGTCCATGAGGTGATCGGGATCCCGGCGGACCGGTTCCTCGATGCCGCCGACCGCGGCCATCGCTCGCTGCCGCCGTACCTACCTGCGGGGAAGTCCCTGGAGGGGTTCCTGTTCCCACAGACCTACGAGTTCCTCGCTCAGGGCACCTCCCCGGGCGAGGTGATCGACCGCCTTCTTCAGCAGTTCTCGACGGAGGCGGATTCACTTCCCTGGCACAACACCGAGGGATTGGGAGTGTCGCCATATGAGGTGGTCATCATCGCCTCGATGATCGAGCGCGAGGCCAGGGTCCCGGAGGACCGGCCGCTCATCGCCGCCGTCATCTACAACCGCCTGGCCCGGGGCATGGCCCTGGAGATCGACGCGACCGTCGCATACATCGACCCCGATCCGGCGAACGGGTTGACCGTCTCGGACTTCCAGATCCGAAGCCCGTACAACACGCGCCTGCACTCCGGCTTGCCTCCGACCCCCATCGCCAGTCCGGGGCTGGCGTCGCTCCAGGCCGCGCTCGACCCGGCGAAGGTGGGCTACCTCTACTACGTGCTCTGCGGGACCGACGGCAGTCACGCCTTCAGTTCCTCCTACGACCGGTTCCAGAAGGACAAGGCACGGTGCCTGGGGTGACCCGAGGGGATGGCTGACGCCGGCGATCCGCTGCCCGCGCGGGGCTCCACCCGGATAGTCGGCATCATCGGCTGGCCGGTGCAGGAGAGCCTGTCGCCGATCATCCACAACGCGGCCTTCGCCGCCGTCGGCATGGACTGGGCCTACGTCCCGCTGCCGGTGGCACCGGGCGACCTCGAGGCTGCGCTGTCGGGCCTGCCGGCCATGGGGTTCGTGGGCGCGAACGTCACCATGCCACACAAGACGGACGCGGCCCGGCTGGTCCGTGACCTGTCCGAGGACGCCGAACGCCTCCATGCCGTCAACACGCTCGTGGTGGGGGCCGCCGGCCTGACCGGGCACAACACCGACGCCCCGGGGTTCGATCGGTTCCTGCGACGCGATGCCGGATTCGACCCGGGTGGGAGGTCGGCCCTGATCTTTGGAGCCGGAGGAGCGGCCCGGGCCTGTGCCCTCGCGCTGACCCGCGGTGGACTGGGGGCCCTGACCGTGGCGGCCCGCGATCCGACCCGGGCCGAAACGCTCCGGGCGATGATCGAGGGGCTGCCCTCCGGGGTTCGGGCGGTCTCCTTCGAGGAGGCGCCGGCGGTCGACGTCGATCTGGTGGTGAACGCGACGCCGCTCGGCGCCGCCGGTGAGACGCTGCCGCACCCGAGGCTTCGACCGGGCATGCTCGTGGTCGACCTCCTGTATCGCCCCTCCCTCACGCCGCTCCAGGCTGCCGCGAAGGAGGCGGGCGCGTCCGCGTTCGGAGGCCTGGGGCTGCTGTTGCACCAGGCGGCCCTGTCGTTCGAGCTGTGGACAGGGCTGGAGCCGCCGCTGTCGGCCATGTCGGCCGCGGCGCTGGCCGAGATGGCGGAGACCAAACCCATCGAGTGACGTCCCCTCCTCCCCGTTCTCAAGTGCCTCCACGCCTACCCCGATAGCAACAGAGCAGTCTCCATGGAAGAGTTCTCCGCCCTCGCGGCACGGGTTGCGGCCAGCGTCGCCGAGCTGCGGGGCTGTCTGATCCTGTCCAGGGACGGCTTGGTCCTCGGGGCCTTTCCGGCGGGGGAGGAGGGCCCCGTCAAATCGACCTGGCTGCGTTTCGCCGTCGTGGGTGAGCCGGAGAAGGGGTTCGTCGAGTTCGGCGACGAGATCTGGACGTACGTTCGGCGCGGACCCTACGCCGCGTTCGCCGTGAGTGGTCTCGGAGTGCGACCAGGCCTGCTAATCGACCAGCTGGACCAGATGCTGTACACGGCCGAGGAGGTCCGGGCCAGGCGAGAGGCGCTCAGGGTGCCGGAGGTCCCACCCGCTCCGAGCGGAAAGCCACGAACCTCCCTCCACCCGGAAGCTCGGCCGTCGGTGCCGACGCCGACCGCGGTGACCCCGGCCCGGGCCACCCCCGAGGCCGCGCCACAGCCCGGAGAGCAGGTCGCCGAGCCACGGGTCGCGCCCGCCACGCCGGACCCGAGCCCCACCCCTTCGCCCGCCCCCGAGCCGAGTCCGGTCGACCCCCCATCCGTCCCGCCCGAGCCGCCGCAGCCCACGGCCGGGCCGCTACCAGCCGAAGGGCCGTCGACCGGTCCGGGAGAGCCGGCAGAGAAGGAAGAGGAGACCGAGGTGGACCGTGTGGCCCTCGCCCAAGAGTTGTCCAAGCTCCTTCAGGAGACCACAGGCGATGACGAGAACCAATGAAGCGAACTAGGCCAAACGGATCATGGTGATGACCAAGCGCAAGCCGAAGCAGCTCGGACAGATCCTGCTCGAGCAGGGCCTCATCACCAACGAACAACTGGAGAGAGCCCTTGGCGAGCACAGGAGCACGGCCCGTTCGCTCGGCCGAACCCTTATCGACCTCGGCTACATCAGGGAGCGGGACCTGGTCATGGCACTTGCCGAGCAGGTCGGGCTGGACTTCGTGGATCTCAGCGAACACCAGATCGACCCCCTGGCCGCCACCCTCCTCCCCGAACAGCTCGCCAGGCGATACCGGGCGCTCCCCATCGGTGAGCGCGACGGGAAGCTGCTCGTCGCCATGTCCGACCCGGCGAACGTGTTTGCCCTCGACGACATCCGCGCGATCACCAATCGAGACGTCCAGCCCATCGTGGCCACGGCCAGTGACGTGGAGCGGGCCATCGCCAAGTTCGGGGGGATGGGCGATCAGGTGGAGGCCCTGGCCAGTGAGGCCTCCAGCAAGCTCGAGGCCGCGTGGCCGACCGGGCGTCGGACGTGCACATCGAGCCCCACGAGCGGGACGTCCGGGTCCGGTTCCGGGTGGACGGCGTGCTCCACGAGGTCATGCACTCGCCGAAGAACATCCAGAACGGCCTGATCAGCCGGCTGAAGATCATGGCCGACCTGAACATCGCCGAGCGCCGAGTGCCGCAGGACGGCCGCATGAGCATCAAGGTGGGGAAGAAGGTCCTCGACATCCGGCTGGCCACCCTGCCGACCGTGTTCGGGGAGAAGGTCGTCCTCCGGATCCTGGACAAGAGCCAGGGGCTCCTCCAGCTCTCCGACCTCGGGTTCCAGGAGGAGGCGTTCAAGCGGTACCAGCAGGCGTTCCGGAAGCCGTACGGGACCATCCTGGCGACGGGACCCACGGGATCGGGGAAGTCCACCACGCTGTACGCGACCCTCAACATCCTGAACGACATCGACCGCAACATCATCACGGTCGAGGACCCCGTCGAGTACCGGCTGGCGGGCGTGAACCAGATGCAGGTGAACCCCAAGGCCGGGCTGACCTTCGCCTCCGCGCTTCGTTCGATCCTCCGAGCCGATCCGGACATCGTGCTCATCGGTGAGATCCGCGACCGTGAGACCGCCATGATTGCGGTGGAGGCCGCGCTCACCGGCCACCTGGTCCTGTCCACGCTCCACACGAACGACGCCCCGGCGGCCATCACCCGTCTGACCGAGATGGAGGTGGAGACCTTCCTGGTGGCCTCGGCGCTGGACTGCGTGGTCGCTCAGCGACTTGCCCGCGTGCTCTGCGAGCGTTGCAAGGAAGCCTTCGCCCCCGAGCCCAAGGAGCTGCTCGAGGCAGGCCTGCCCGAGTGGCGGGTTCCCGAGGTAAGGGAGCTGTTCCGTCCGGTCGGGTGCTCGGCTTGCGCGAACACCGGGTACCGGGGCCGGATGGGGCTGTACGAGGTCATGCCCGTGAGCGAGGAGATCGAGCGGCTCACGGTGGAGCGCGCTTCGTCCGATCAGATCAGGACCGTCGCCGTCGAGCAGGGGATGCTCACCCTTCGGAACGACGGTCTGGAGAAGGCCATCCGAGGACTCACGTCACTCGAGGAGATCGCCAGGGTGGTGAAGTAGATGAGTTCCGTGATGAGGGCGCCGGACGAGGAGGACACCCAGGTCCCGGTCCCGGAGCTGCTTGAGATCGTCCTGGAGCGGGGGGCCTCCGACCTTCATCTCACGGCGGGCGCGCCTCCCACGATCCGTCTCCATGGCGACCTGATCAGGCTGGTCGACTACCCCATCCTGTCGCCACGGGCATTGCAGGGGATGATATACGCGATCCTCCCGCAGAAGATGCGCGAGCGGCTGGAGGGCGAACTCGAGCTCGACATGTCCTACGCGCTCCCGGGCAAGGCACGGTTCCGAGTCAACGTGTACTACCAGCGCGACTCGATCGGCGCGGCGTTCCGGCTGATCCCGTACGAGATCAAGACCGTCGAGAGCCTGGGCCTCCCGAGCGTCGTGTCCGACCTGGCCCGCTATCCGAGAGGGTTCGTGGTGGTGACCGGGCCGACCGGTTCAGGGAAGTCCACCAGCCTGGCGGGCATGGTGGACATCGTGAACCGGGAGCGCTTCGCTCACATCATGACCGTCGAAGATCCGATCGAGTTCCTCCACAAGCATCAGCAGTGCATCGTGAACCAGCGCGAGGTGGGGTCGGACACGCACAGCTTCGCCCAGGCCCTCAAGCACGTGCTGCGGCAGGACCCCGACGTGATCCTGGTGGGGGAGATGCGGGACCTCGAGACCATCTCCACCGCGATCACCGCCGCCGAGACGGGCCACCTGGTGTTCGCCACCCTGCACACGCAGGACGCCCCGCAGACGATCGACCGGATCATCGACGTGTTCCCCCCGCACCAGCAGCAGCAGGTGCGGGTGCAGCTGGCGACCACCCTCCAGGGCATCGTGACCCAGCAGTTGCTGCAGACGAGCGACGGGCGGTCCCGCGCCGTCGCCTGCGAGGTCCTGATCTGCACGCCCGCCGTGCGCAACCTGATCCGGGAGGGGAAGGTCCACCAGATCTACTCGATCATGCAGGCGGGAGGGCGGTTTGGGATGCAGACCATGGACCAGGCCCTGGCCAACCTGGTCAAGGAAGGCAAGATCTCCCAGCAGCTCGCTTACGAGCGCTCACACGACCCCGAGGAGCTGAACAGGCTGATCGGTGGCGCCGGCGCCAGCTACGGGGCGGCCGCCGGCGCCGCGGGCGCCGCAGGCATCACCACGAGCGGCGGGTGGGGCACGTGAGGCCCCGGCCGGCGTCGGGAGGCTAACGCATGCCGACGACCTACCAGTACAAGGTCCGGGATCGAGCCGGGAACCTGGTGAGCGGCGAGCTCATCGGGGACAGCGAGGGCTTGGTCATGACCAAGCTCCGCGAGATGGGCATGACTCCCATCGAGGTCAAGAAGGCCAAGGCCGGCCTGAAGATGGAGATCAACCTGCGGCCCGGCCACGTCAAGCTGAAGGACCTCGCGGTGTTCTCCCGACAGTTCGCCACCATGGTGAACTCGGGGCTCCCCATCCTGCGGGCCCTGTCCATCCTGTCTGACCAGACCGCGAACAAGGAGCTCCAGAAGGTCCTGGTCCAGGTCCGCCTCGACGTGGAGCAGGGCGCGTCGCTCTCGGGCGCGTTGGAGCGGCACCCCAAGGCGTTCAGCGACCTGTACGTGGCCATGGTCAAGGCGGGAGAGACCGGAGGCGTGCTCGACAACGTCCTGCTCCGGCTGGCGGACAACATCGAGACGGAGGTCGAGCTCCGCCGCAAGATCAAGTCGGCGATGACCTACCCCGTTGTGGTCGTGGCCCTGGTCATGCTGATCCTTGCGGCGATGCTGCTGTTCGTCGTCCCGCAGTTCGAATCGATCTACGCCCAGCTGGGCGGCGACCTGCCGCTACCCACCCGACTCCTGCTGTCGGTCTCGAACGCGGTCCGCACGTACTGGTACGTGTTCCTGGTGCTCATCTTCGGGACGGTGTTTGCCTTCCGTCGGTACAAGAAGACGGACCGGGGCCGGGCACAGGTGGACGCCGTCAAGCTGAAGGTCCCCGTCTTCGGCGGGTTGTTCCACAAGACGGCCCTGGCCCGGTTCTCCGGCACGCTGGGAATGCTGCTTCGCTCGGGCGTGCCGATCCTCCAGGCCCTCGACATCGTGGCCGACACGGTCAACAACAAGGTCATCAGCAAGGCAGTGGGGGACGTCCAAGGGGCGGTCCGGGAGGGCGAGTCGATGGCCAAACCCTTGTCCAGGCACAGGGTCTTTCCGCCCATGGTGGTGCAGATGCTGGCCGTGGGGGAGGAGACCGGGGCCGTCGACACCATGCTCGACAAGGTGGCGGACTTCTACAACTCGGAGGTGTCCGCCTCCGTGGACGCCCTGACCTCGCTGATCGAGCCGCTCATGATCGCCATCATCGGCGGCGCCGTCGGCGCGGCGGTCATCGCGCTGTACATGCCCATGTTCAACATCATCAAGTTGATCCAGTAGACCTGGCTACCCGAGCCCGGGTAGTCCGAACGGGTCATTTCGGGGATTCGAGTGAGACGGGCTTCAGCGGTCCGCGCCCCAGGCCGATGTAAGTGCACAGGAGAGCGCGGGCAAGAGGCCGCGCTCATCACAACGCAACGAAGGAGGTGAATCAATTGCTCAAGCGCTTTTGGGAGCGCCGCAGGGACGAGGAGGGCTTCACCCTCATCGAGCTGATGGTGGTCGTTCTGATCATCGGCATCCTCATCGCCATCGCTCTGCCAACGTTCCTCGGTGCCCGCAAGCGTGCCCAGGACCGAGCAGCCCAGTCGAGCCTCCGTAACGCCATCGCTGCGGCGAAGACGTGCTTCACGGACAATGACACCTACACGGGCTGCGACGACGCCACCCTCAACGGGATCGAGCCGTCGCTGACGTTCCAGGCTGGGGCGTCGACCACCCCGAAGCAGGTCTCCTACGAGGTCTGGCAGAAGAACAAGGCGGGTGACTCGTGGGCAGCCGCTGCTCTGTCGGACTCGGGGACGTGCTGGTGGATCAACGACATCTCGACGAATCCGGCCTCCGGCGCGGCAACTGCCGGGACGTTCTACGGCACTGGCGCAGCGTGCACGGGTGCGGCCGCGAAGGCCGCAACCGGCGCGAAGTGGTAGGCACCACGAACTAAAGGTGAGAAGGGGTGGCCCACGGGCCACCCCTTCCACCCGTTCCAGGGCAAGCACGGCCCACGTCTCCTGGGATTCCGCCCTGCTCGCTTAGCCCTGGCCGGCCGCATGTCGATGATGGAAGAAACGAGTTGGAGTCCGATGAGACGACGAGACCGCGAGCGATCAACTGGTGGCCTCCGAGCAGAGGCCGGCTTCACGCTGATCGAGATGATGGTGGTCGTCCTGATCATCGGCATCGTCATCGCGATCGCCCTTGCCACGTTCCTCGGGGCACGCAAGCGGGCCGAGGACCGGGCCATCCAGACCAACATGCGGAGCGGCCTGGCCGCGGCGCTCGCCTACTACACGGAAGCTCAGGACTGGGACGGCTTCGACGCCGTGCAGGCCACGACGGAGGAGCCACGGATCGCCTGGGTCGACCCAGGCCCACCGGTGAGTGGCCAGACCGCGATCGTCGTCCACGCCGGGCAGGAGCTCCTGCTCGTCGGCCAGTCGGGGAGCGGCACCTACTTCTGCCTCGCCCAGGTCGCCGCCAATCCGGCGACCATCCAGGGGAGCGGCGCCGCGTTCGCCGACGTGGACACGGTCCCCGAGTGCAACGGCGGCTGGTAGCCGATCGCGCCTCGGGGGCTCAACCGTCTTCGCGGGTCGGTCGAGGTCGAAGCCTCCTACCTGCTGATGCGCGTGGGCGCCACGAATGAGCGGAACGCGCAGGTGCTCACTCCGTCGCACGCGTTGAGGAACGCCTCCACGCTGCCCCACCCGGGGTGGTACGGTCCGCCACTCACCACGAGCGTGAACGGGGTTGGCGTCGCACCGCACGAGTTGACCAGGTCGTAGCCGTCACCCACTCGACCACCTCGCCCACCACCGTGCTGGCGGAGCCGCAGGTCGATCTCGGTGAACGCCGCCGCGAAGCTGCACGTCAGCGTGCCTTCGATCCGGACCCCTCCCGAGTCGAGCAGCGTCGCGGAGGTGATGGTGGCGTCCACGTAGGGGTCTCCGGCCGAAGCATCACCCGCCGCCACCACGCAAAAGCCGACCGTCAGGAGCGTGAGCACCATCCACTTCTTGGGCGTCATGCCGGACCTCCTTCGACCATAAGGTCGGCATCCTCGGGCCGTCCGGCGCATCCCCCAGCAGCGTGATTCGGCTCGTCACCCGATCGACCGCCTTCTTGCTTCCCCGACCTGCTGGGACGGTACGGGGCCGATCCGTGGAACGGGCTAGACCTCCGGGACCAGACGAAAGCCCTCCATCGGTGGAGTGGCTCCACCCATCGGCTTCGGCTGCTGCGGCATCGGGCGGCGCCACCGGCGGGACGGAACGGGCCGTCCGCCGCTCAAGAAGATCTCGTGCCTGTTCGATAACAAAGTACGTGGTCAAGAGACATCCCGGCTCGCTGGTTCGAGTCTGCCGTCGCGCGCACTCGGACGAACGCGGGGTCACGCTGCTCGAGACAGTCATCGCCGTCACGGTGGTGTTCGGCTCGCTGCTGATGCTCGCCTATACGGCCACGATCGGGTTCACCTACACAGGCCTGGCCAGGGACCGTCAGAGCGCCACCGGCGTGGCCAATCAGATCATGGAGCAGGTTCGGGGCCTTGCCACCGACAGGTTCGTGAAGGGCCTCTCCTCATCCGACCTGGCGGGCGATCCCAACATCGTGCTCTGCGGGGGTAACTATCATTTCAAGACCTGTACGGGGGCCCTCATCGTGCATACGCCGGGGCTGACGACCTCGGTCCCCCTCGTGCCTCACCGGGGGACGGTCTCGCAGGGCTTCCCCACTGCCTTCGACTGGGCCGTGTACGTGACCAACAACGATCCCGCGACCGAGCCGTACCTCGTCACGGTCATCGTGAGCTGGACCGGCGGTACGAGCGCTGGTGCCCACTACGTCCAGAGCCAGAGCGTGGTCTTCGATCCCAAAGGATGCCTGGACAAGACCGTTCACCCGTTCCCCGGCCCGTGCCAGTCGATCTTCATCACCGACGCCACTCGGGATTCGGGGCGGATCACGATCAGTGGCACGGTCAGCGGATTGGGCACCTTCAACAGCGCCGCCCTGGTCCTGGCGGGCGCTCGGTCCGAGATCCAGAGCGAGCAGGTGTCCGTGGTTCAGGGGACGGTCTCCCAGCCAGGCGCCGAGCTCGTCCTCAGTTCCG
>WNGA01001393.1_pt1 | contig 44828 bp, 40 predicted proteins | sample 5400061 | NCBI WGS metagenome assembly WNGA01 (sample SAMN13153366, study PRJNA577476) | soil metagenome | isolation source: 100 cm soil or saprolite under grassland replicate 2 | place: USA:California | collected 2016-06-15 | reverse complement strand
GCGCCGTCGGGTCAGTCGATCACGTTGACGGGTGCGGAGGCGCCCTACTACGGCTCTGCTTCGGTCGGCTTCTCGCTCGGTGACGGCAACGACGGCTCCGGCTCCGGCATCGACACCTCGACCCGCACCGTCACCCGCGAGAGCGCACCGCTGAGCGGCGACAGCTGCGGCAGCTTCAGCGCCGACGCCGGCACCTACACCAGCCCCGACACCGCCGTCAGCGGCGGCAACTGCTACCGCTACACCTTCACCATCGCCGACAACGTCGGCAACGTCTCCAGCAGCGTCACCGCCACCGCCAAGGTCGACACCGCCGCCCCCAGCGTCTCGGTCACAGCCCCCAGCGAACTCACCGGCGCCGGCAACCAACACTACGACGCCGGCAGCAAGACCCAGTCACCACCAGCCCCTACAGCGCACCCGCCGACTACAGCTGGACCGCCGGCGCAACCAACCCAGGCGCACGCACCATCACCGCCACCGACAACGCCAACAACAGCGGCAACGACACCATCACCATCACCGACGACACCACCACCCCCACCGCACAGAACATCACCCTCACCGAGGCGCTCGCTCCTTACTACGCCTCGACGTCGGTCACCTTCAGCCTTGCCAACGGCTCCGACTCGGGTGCCGGCCTGGATCTCTCCTCGGGCCAGGTCACGCGTGAGACGGGAACGCTCTCAGGCGACAGCTGCTCCAGCTTCGCCGCCGATGCCGGCACGTACTCCAGCCCTGACACCGCCGTCGCGAACGGGCAGTGCTACCGCTACACCTTCACCATCCGCGACAACGTCGGCAACGTCTCCGCCGCCGTCACCGCCACCGCCAAGGTCGACACCGATGACCCCAGCGTCTCGCTGACGGATCCGGGCACGCCCCTCGCCGGCACGGTCGCGCTGAGCGCAACCGCGTCCGACCCGTCGACGGGCGTCCAGCAGGTCGTCTTCGAACGCGCACCGGCCGGCGGCTCGACGTGGACGACGATCGTCACCGATACCGCTGCTCCCTACTCCGCCAACTGGAACACGACCACGTTGTCGGACGGCCTCTACGACGTGCGCGCAGTCGCGACCGATGCGACGAATCACACGAACACGAGCCTCGTCGCGAACCGGCGGGTCGACAACACAGCACCGAACACGACCATCGACTCGAACCCGACAGACCCGTCGAACGATTCGACACCGACGTTCGGCTTCAGCTCCAACGAGGGCGGCTCCAGCTTCGAGTGCCGCTTCGACGGTGGCAGCTGGGCGACCTGCTCCAGCCCCGAGACGCTCGCCGCCCTTGGCGCCGGGAGCCATACCTTCGACGTCCGCGCCACCGACGCTGCAGGGAATACCGACGCATCGCCCGCCGGCTACACCTGGACGATCGACCTGACCGCGCCGAACACGACGATCGACTCGAACCCGCCCAGCGTCGACAACGACTCCACTCCGACTTTCACGTTCAGCTCGAGCGAGACCGGCTCGACCTTCGAGTGCCGGACCGACGGCGGCAGCTGGACCTCCTGCTCCAGCCCGCACACCATCTCCCCCGCTCTGATCGAAGGCAGCCACACGTTCGACGTGCGCGCGACCGACCAGGCCGGCAACACCGACACCACCTCGGCCAGCTACACCTGGACGATCGACCTCTTCGCGCCGACCGTGACGATCACGGATCCGACGACGTACCTGAACGGGTCCGATCCGAACACCTACGTCGTCCTTGCCTCATCCCCGAACGGCGACGTCACGAACGTGGACTTCTTCGAGTGCTCGGATGCGAGCGCCGACTGCGCGACCGGCACCTGGACGCAGTTCGGAACGGACAACAGTGCCCCGTACTCCGCCACCTGGTCGACGCCTGCCCTCGACGGTCCGAAGGCGATCCGCGCACTCGCGGTCGACGTCGGCTCCAATAGGGGTGAGCACGTCCGCACGATCACGATCGATCGCACAGCACCGTCGGGCGTGTCCGTCTCCTATCCGGACGGGTACGTCTTCGGCTCGTTCGCGGTCAGCTCGGACGACGGCCCCGATCCGGACGTGAACGCGGCAACCGGCGTGCTCGAAAGGCGCCTCGGCGACCTCGCCAACGACAGCTGCTCTTCGTACAGCGCCTGGGGGCCCGCGACCAGCCCCGACACGCTCGCGTCCGACAAATGCGCCCAGTACCGGTACCGCGTCGCCGACAACGCCGGAAACTGGACGACCGCAATGTCCTCCAATGAGGTCAAATCGGATACGGCCGCTCCGACGAGCACCCAGGCCGACCCGGGCGCCAACCTGCGCCAGACGATCGCGCTGACCGCAGTTGCAAGCGACACGGGCGGCTCCGGGCTCGCCTCGGTCGCCTTCCAGCGCCGTCCTTCCAGCGGCGGCTCGTGGACGACGATGGCAACCGACACGAGCAGCCCGTACTCGACCTCGTTCGACACGACGAGCGTTTCCGACGGCCTCTACGACTTCCGCTCGGTCGCCACCGACACTGCCGGCACCCCAGAGTCCTCGCCCACCGTGCTCCCGAGCAGGCGCATCGACAACACCCCGCCGGGGGCGACGATGCTCAGCCCCGGCAACCCGGTCGGCGGCACGGTGACATTGACCTCGAGCACGAGCGACACGGGCGGCTCGGGCATCGCCTCGGTTGCGTACGAACTCGCGCCGAACGGAGGCAGCTTCAACAGCCAGCCGGCGAGTTGGGACACGACGCTCGCCTCGGACGGCCTCTACGACCTTCGCGTGGTCGCAACCGATGTCGCCGGCAACTCGACCACCTCCGGACTCGTCACAACCCGCGTCGACAACACTCCCCCGGCTCTGACGTTCTCGAGCCCGGCTACCGGCGCGGTCGTCAGTGGCACGGTCAACCTCGTCGGAAGCGCGAGCGACGCGTCTCCCGCGAACCCGCCCGTCACGTTCGAATACAAGCTCCACAGCGACCCGCCTACCGCGTACACCGCGACCGGCGCTTCCTGGAGTACGACGACCCTTCCCGCCGGTGACGGTCTCTACGACCTGCGGGGAAGCGCCACGGACGATGCGGGCAACGACACCAAGGTCGAGAATACGAGTATCCGCGTGGACAACGTCCCGCCCTCGGTCTCGATCACCTCGCCGCCCGCCGCGATCAACGGCTCCCTCCCGAGCCCGACCACCTTCTCGGCCAACGCCGACGACGGAGGCGGCAGCGGCGTCGACCAGGTGGAGTTCTTCGAGTGCTCGAACCAGAGCGCCGACTGCGCGACCGGTGTCTGGAGCCCGCTCGGCACGGTCTCCACACCGGGCCCGTACAGCGTGTCCTGGCCGATCCCCGGTTCGGACGGCAACCATGCCCTCGCGGCCGTGGCGACCGACAACGCCGGTCACCCCTCCAGCGCGATCCGCAACGTCGACGTTGATCGCACGGCGCCGGACACGACGATCGCGACGAAGCCCGCCGACCCGTCGAACGCCGCCACGCCCGCATTCACGTTCACGTCAAACGAGACGGGTTCGAGCTTCGAGTGCAAGATCGACAGCGGTTCCTTCACGCCGTGCACGAGCCCGCACAACGTCACCGGACTTTCGGACAACACGCACACATTCGAGGTTCGCGCGACGGATCCGGCCGGGAACACCGACCCGACGGCCGACACGTGGACCTGGCAGCGCGACACGAACGCGCCCACCGGGACGCTGGACAACCCCGGCGCCAATATCCGCCAGAACGTGACGCTCACCTCCGCGGAGAACGACCCGCCGGCGGACGGCTTTGCCTCGGGTATCGCGTCGGTAACCTACGAATACTCCGCCGACGGGACGACCTGGGCGCCGATCGGGACGCTGAGCTCGGCTCCGTTCGACTCGCTGATCTGGAACACGACGGCCGTCACCGACGGCGTCTACCAGCTCCACCTCGTCATCCGTGACACCGCCGGCAACGAGGCGACCTCGCTGGCCGTCACGAACGTCCGCATCGACAACACGCCGCCGACGACGAGCCAGAACGATCCGGGCCAGTACCTGCGCGCCACCAAGACGCTGACCGGCTCCGCGGCCGACTCTGGCTCCGGCATCGACCACGTCGACTTCGAGCGCGCCCCCACCGGCGGCGGCCCGTGGACGACGATCGCGACCGACTCGACTCCGGGCGACGGCTTCCAGGCCAGCTTCGACACGACGAGCGTCTCGGACGGCCACTACGACCTTCGCACCGTCGCCTACGACGTCGCCGGAAACCAGGCCACGTCGAGCGCAATCACGGACCGGCTGGTGGACAACACGCCGCCCGACGCGACGATGATCAACGCCGGGACGTACGTGCGGGGCGCAGTCAACCTGACGTCCGTCACCGCCGACCCCGGCGGAGCGAACGCCTCCGGCGTGGTCAGTGTCTCCTACGAGTTCTCGACAAACGGCGGTACGAGCTGGCAGCCGACGGGCGCAAGCTTCAACAGCACCGCCGTTACGGACGGGAACGTGAGCCTGCACGTCATCGCGACGGACGCCGCGGGGAACTCGACCACGTCCGGCGCGGAGACGAGCCTCGTCGACAACACGAGGCCTGTCACGACCGACAACGCGCCGAGCGGCTGGCAGTCGAGTGCGGTGACCGTGACGCTCACCCCGAGCGACGGCGGCTCCGGCATCAACATCACGGAGTACAGCATCGACGGCAGCCCAACGTACACCGCCGGCACCAGCGTGCTCGTCCCTGCTCCGGCCAACGGCTCCAACGACGGCGCGCACACGATCGCCTATTTCTCCGTCGACAACGCGGGCAACATCGAGACCGTCAAGAGCACAACCGTGCTGATCGATGCCACGCCGCCGACGTGCCCGTCCTGCTCGGCAGCGGACTATCTGCGCGGCACGGTCACGTTGAGCGCGAACCCCGGCGAGAGCGGATCGGGAATCCAGTCCGTCACCTTCGAATACACAACCGCCGGCGGATCCACGTGGACGACGATCGGGACCGATTCGACCGGCCCCGCTCCGTACACGGTCGACTGGAACACGGTGCCGGTCGCCGACGGTCACTACGACCTGCGCATCAGCGTCACGGACAACGCGGACAACGTCACCGCTACCAACCTCCCCGACAAGGTGGTCGACAACACGGCGCCTGACGTCGCGACGGTCGGCGCACCCACCGAAGGCCAGCTCGTCAGCGGCTCGATCGGGATCGCAGCCTCCGCGTCCGACGCCACCTCGCCGATCGCCTCGGTGAAGTTCTTCGTCCGCGGCTCCCTGCTTGGGACGGATACGACCGCGCCGTTCTCACTGACCTGGAATACCGCAAGCGGTTCAGACGGCGCGGCAACGATCGAGGTGGTCGTCGAAGACATGGCCGGCAACACGACGACGTCGCCGACGCGGAACGTCTCCGTCGACAACCTTGCGCCGACGCCGACACTCGCCGACCCGGGCCAGTACCTCAGCGGGACCGCTTCGCTTTCGGCTTCGTCGGATCCAGACACTGCCCAGATCGATTTCGAACGGCGGCCGGCAGGCGGCGGCTCCTGGGTGACAATCGCGAGCGACACGACGCTCCCGTTCGGCACCTCACTCGACACCACGAGCCTCGCCGACGGCCTCTACGACTTCTGCGCGGTCGCGACCGACCAGACGGGTCAGACGGGCACTAGCGCGATCCGGTCGAACATCCGCATCGACAACACGTCACCCTCCGGGTCGGTGACGGCCCCTGCCGACGGAGCCACCGTCGGCGGCTCGAGCGTCCCGCTCTCGGTTTCGGTGTCCGACGCAGGCTCGGGCGTCGCCTCTGTGCGGTACGACATTCGACCTTCGGGCGGTGGCGCCTTCACGGTGATCACGACGGGGACCAGCGCTCCGTTCAGCGCGACCTGGGACGCCACAACGGTCTCGACCGGCAGCTACGACCTGCGCCCGTTGGTTACGGATCGCGCGGGTAACACGTTCACGGGCGCGACCATCACCGTTACCGTCGACGCGACCGCCCCGACCGTTGTGCTCTCCAACCCGGGCGCGACGATCTCGGCCACGGTCGTGCTCAACGCAACCGTCTCAGGTACCGGCGCGACCCAGGTCGTGTTCAGCTTCAGCCCGGCAGGCGGAGCCGCGTGGACGCGGATCAGCACTGACTCGAGCGCTCCGTGGACAGGCTCCTTCGACACCTCCAAGCTGAACGACGGCCTCTACGACCTCCGCGCGACGGTCTCCGATGGTCTCGGCAACACCTCACAGGACGTCGTCTCCGGCGTGCGCATCGACAACACGGCTCCCCGGGTTGTCTCTTCCAACCCCGCGGAAGGCTCCACGGTCGCCTCCGCGAGCTCGATCTCGCTGGTGACGAGCGAAGCGGCGACCCCGGTGGGCGTCACGCTCGACGGAGGCGCGACGGTTGCGCCCGTCATCAGTGGCACGACCATCACCTACGGCACCGGCCCGCTCGCGCTGGGCCCGCACACGCTCGGAGGCGAGCTCCAGGATTCGGCCGGCAAGAAGGCGCCGTTCCGCGCCCACTTCACTGTTTGGTCGTCGTCGGGCTCGCTCGCCCCGTACGTGGAGAAGAACACGACGCCGCCGTCCTCGACGACGGTCGAATCGGCCGACGGGTTCGCCTCGGCGACGATGGCTCCTGGTGCCTGGTCGACCTCGAGCAACGACTGGATCGTGCTCCGGATCACGCCGATGTCTGCGCCGAGCGGTCTGATGAACGGTTTCGGGTCTGGCCCCGAGGCAATCGACGTGACGGCGTGGTGGGCACTCGCGCGGGCGCAGCTTCACGAGTTCAACCAGCCGCTGGGAATCCTCATTCGCTCGACCGAGAAGGGTCTCGCCCCGGCGACCTTCGACGACGGAGCGTGGCGCACCCTCCGGCGCGTTCCTTCGGCAGGCACGCTTCCGGCGGGCTGGGAGGACGGCTTCTTCGCCGACGGCAGCGGCTTCCACGTGCTGACCAAGCACCTGTCGATGTTCGCCCTCCTGCACGACTTCCAGGCTCCCGAGGCGCCGTACAACGTGCGCGGCTTCCTGGGTAGCGGCGGACTGACCTTGCGCTGGCTGCCGGGCGCGGACAACAGCGGCACCTACGATTACGTCACGGTCTTCTCCGGGTCGACCGACACAGGGCATTACGGGGTCGATCACAACGAGGCGAACATGGGCGCCTGGTCACCGGGCGATACGCGTGTCTTCCGGCTCAAGGAAACCGACCTGGCCGGCAACGAGAGCCCGCTAACGCTCCCCCTCCGTCCGGTCCCGCCGCTCGTCGGCAAGACCGTCGATCAGGCCACAGCGCTGCTCGCCGAGCATGGGTTCACCGTCGGCGAGCTGACCGCCGGCGGCTCCGGGCCTGTCGGGACCGTCACGGGACCCGCAGGGCTCGTTCTCGCCGAGGAAGGCTCGCCCATCGACCTCACCGTCGCGCCGGGGACCGGCGGACTGACGCGGTTCGTCTTCCAGGTAGTTACCGCGCCGAAGTTCAAGCCGGCCCCGCGCAAGAAGCTGGCTGCGCGCATCTCGGTCACGCGTCACGCGAGAGTCACTGCGGAGCTCTTCAGTCCGCGGGCCCTCAAGATCTACACGTGGCGGTTCTCGGTCAAGGCCGGGCGGTCGATCGTGAAGCTTCGCATCCCGCCCCAGGTCCGCCGGCCCGGTGTGTACTCGGTGCGCTGGACCGCGCGCGCGGGCAGGGAGTCGGTTTCGCGGCGAATCAAGATCCGGCTGATCCGGAGTGGTCGCGGCGTCAAGCCCGCGCAGCCCGTGGCTGTCGTGCTCACCGGCTCGGCCGCGCGTGGCTTCACCGGGAGGTTCCCGACACGGAGCCCGAAGGTCGTCTCTGCCTCGGGCGTCGATCCGACCTTCGACGCGGCCGCGAGCCGGAAGACGGACGTCCGCGTGATCGTCGTCGATGCCGACCAGTTCGGCCTCGCCTTCGTCCGTGACCTCCATACCGTTTTCCCGTCGGTCAAGATTGTCGTGCTCGCCTCGAGTCCGCGCGCACTGGTCGCCGCGCTCAAGGCCGGCGCAGCGATCGCGCTTCCTCGCTCGACACCGGCCTCCACGCTCGCACGCGTGATTCAGCGGCTGTTGCACCCACCGAAGAAGCCGACAAAGAAATAGCGGCCCAAGGCTCGCGGTTCCCCGAGAACCAGGGTCTGACCCTGGTTGTGACGCCGGTGTGACGATCCATCCCCAGGCGTCGCGGTATTCCCAAGAAGCAGGGTCTGACCCTGGTTGTGACGCCGGTGTGACGATCCCTCCCCACGGGCGCGAGAGCTGACGCTTTCGCGCGGTTACCCTCCAGGGAGCCAGAGAGGCTCTTCGCGGCCGGCTGCTGCATTTGCGCTGCGGGCGGCTATGAAGAGGAAGTCTGAAAGCCGATTGAGGTAGGCCAGGACGAGGGGATTCACTCCGTGCTCTTCGTTGGCCGCGATCGCCTCGCGTTCCGCGCGGCGACACGTCGTCCGTGCTACGTGAAGGCGTGCAGCAGCCTCCGTCCCTCCCGGTAGGACGAAGCTCTTCAGCGGCGGGAGAACTGCGTTGAGCTCGTCGCACAGCTGCTCCAGCCGCTCCACGTGTGACTGCTCGACGCGCAGGCGGTCGGTGACGCCGAATGGGACGCAGAGGTCGGCGCCGACGTCGAAGAGGTCGTTCTGGATGCGCCCGAGAGGAGCTCGCAGTTGCTCGGGAAGCTCGGGATCGGCGAGCACGACCCCGAGCGCGGCATTGAGCTCGTCGACCGTGCCGAATGCGCCGATGCGGCAGTCGAGCTTGGTGACGCGAGAGCCGTCACCGAGCGACGTCTCACCCGCATCGCCGGCTCGTGTGTAGATGCGTGTGAGGCGAACCGGCTCGTCGCGGCGACGCGTGCTCACGCGGAGCTCCTGAGAATTGGCACGAAGGCGATCATCGGATCGCCAGTGACCGCTCCGTCAGTCCGAGGATCGAGCGGGCGATCACGAGGCGCTGGATCTCGCTGGTGCCCTCGTAGATCTCCGTGATCTTCGCGTCGCGGTAGTACCGCTCGACCGGGAACTCCTTGGTGTACCCGTAGCCGCCGAGGACCTGGATTGCCTCCGCCGTCTGGCGCCGGGCCATCTCCGATGCAAAGAGCTTCGCCTTCGCCCCGGCCTCCGTGTGCGGCAGCCCGTTCTGCTTGAGCCACGCTGCGCGATAGATGAGCAATCGCGCCGCGTCGATCTCCATCGACATGTCCGCCAGCTTGTGCTGGATCGCCTGGAAGTTCGCAATCCGCTGGCCGAACGCGTGCCGCTCGAGCGCATAGCTTCGCGCGACGTCGTAGGCCGCCTGAGTGATCCCGAGCGCCTGCGCCGCAATTCCGATGCGACCGCCGTCGAGCGTCGCCATCGCAACGCGAAAGCCTCTGTTCTCCTCGTGCAGCAGGCGGTCGCGACCAACACGCGCACCCTCGATGACGATGTCGTTCGTCACGGACGAGTTGAGCCCTAGCTTCTCCTCGTCCCGAGTCACGCGGACGTGTTCGGCGTCGAGGATGAACGCGCTGACACCGCGCGCGCCGGCTGTATTGGCATCCGTGCGCGCAAAGACAAGGAACGTGCCCGCGTAGCGTCCGTTCGTGATCCACTGCTTCGCGCCAGTGATCGCCCAGCCGTCGTCGGCGGCCTCCGCCGTCGTTCGTAGCGCGCCCGCGTCGGAGCCCGCTTCGGCTTCAGTGAGTGCGAAAGCTCCAAGCTGTTCCCCACGCGCAAGCGGTGGCACGAACCGGGACTTCTGCTCGTCTGTTCCGAACGACAGCATCGGCAACGTCACCGCACTCGTGTGGACCGCAACCGTCACCCCCACGCCGGCGTCTCCGCGCGAGAGCTCCTCCAGCACGAGGACGTAGGAGAGGAAGTCCGTGCCTGCTCCCCCGTATTCCTCGGGCACGCACGTACCCATCAGCCCGAGCTCCGCCAGCTTGCCAAAAAGTTCGCGCGGAAACTCGTGAGTACGGTCCCATTCCGCCGCATGCGGATCGATCTCCGCCCGCGCAAACTCACGTGCGAGCGCCTGTATCTCGCGCTGATCCTGCGTCAGCTCAAAGTCCACCGAACGAAAGCTAGCGCTTTCGCTGGTGCCGAGGCCTAGACCGCGGCGAGCACGCGCCGAATGTCTTTTAGATCATCCTCGACGGCGACGAAGGCATCGACGACGTCCGGGTCGAACTGCCGTTTCTTCTGTTCGAGGATCTCCGTGCGGGCTGCGTTCCAGCTGATTGCGCGCCGGTAAGGGCGATGGCTCGTCATCGCGTCGAGCGCGTCGGCGACCGCGAAGACGCGCGCCCCGAGCGGGATCTCGTCGCGCGTGAGCGCGTCCGGATAGCCGCGGCCGTCCCAGCGCTCGTGGTGCGAGCGGACGATCTTGAGTCCCTCGCCCTTCAGGAAGGCCACGCCCGAGAGCATCGCCTCTCCGAGCACGGTGTGGGTCTGCATGCGGCGACGCTCGGCACCACTGAGTGGGCCGGGCTTCAGGAGGATGCCGTCCGGGATTCCGATCTTGCCGACGTCATGGAGCAGAAATCCATAGGGCGTGCTCGGCTCACGGATCAGTTCCGCTCCGGCGATGGACTTCGCGAGCGCGGTGGCGTAGCTCTGAACGCGTTGGGAGTGAGCACGCGTACCGGTGTCCTTCGACTCGAGCGCACTCGCAAGCGCGGAGACGGTCTCCAAATAGGCGCTCTGAAGCAGCTCCCGCTGGCTGCGCTCTAGCTCGAGCAGATGCCGGAGATCGCGCGCGTAGAGGAGCAGCTCTTCCTCCGGACCCGTGTCGCGCTTCTTGGTCGCGCGGAACGGCACGCCGTAGAGTCCCCCGGCGAGGCGCTCCGCGACGGCAAGCAGCTCGAGCGGGCTGAACGGCTTGCGCACGAAGCCGTCCGCGCCGGCACGCTTGGCGGCGGCACTGGACCCGCCTTCGGAGCCGGTCAGCAGCACGATCGGAATGTCCTTCGTCTCCGGGGCAGCTTTGAGCTCTGCGCACAGCTCGAGACCTGTCGTCCCCGGCATGTTCACGTCGAGCACGATTACGTCCGGCGGACCGGCACGGATCTTCCTGCGTGCAGCGTCGGCGTTCTCGGCTTCGACGACCGCGACGTCCGCAACTTCGAACGTAGTCCTCAGCAGCGTGCGAAGCCCGGGATCGTCGTCCACCAGCAGAATTCGCAAGATCCGAGCCCTCCCTTTCCCGTACCTGGATCCTCTTGTCGGCAATGGACGCAACGCACTTGAGCACTCGTCGATAGAGACGCTCGGCAGAGGAAAACCCTGCACTCGGTGGCGCCTTGTGGGTTCCTAAGAATATTCGTAGAAACCGCGGCCCGATTTCCGGCCCAGGCGGCCGGCCGCGACATGCTCCCTCAGCAACGGGCACGGGGCGTACCTGTCGTCGCCGAGGCCTTCCTCGAGGACTTCCATGATCGCGACGCAGGTGTCGAGACCGATCAGGTCGGCGAGGGCGAGGGGGCCGAGCGGATGTGCGAGGCCGAGCTTCGCGATCGTGTCGATCGCCTCCGCCTCCGCCACGCCGTCGTGGAGAGCCCAGACGGCCTCGTTGATGAACGGCATCAGGATCCGGTTCGACACGAAGCCCGGAAAGTCGTTGGCGACGGCGGGGGTCTTTCCAAGCTCGCGCGCGAGCTCGGTGACTGCATCAGCCGTTTCGTCCGACGTGTCACGCCCGCGAATGACCTCAACGAGGTTCAGCAGGGGCACGGGATTGAAGAAGTGCATCCCGATCACCTTCTCGGGCCGAGACGTCGCCGCAGCGAGCGAGCCGATCGGAATCGACGAGGTGTTCGACGCAAGCACGGCCTCCGGCGGAAGCTCCGCGTCGGCACGGCGGAAGATCTCCTCCTTCACACGAGCGTCCTCGACCACCGCTTCGATCATGAGATCCGCAGGGACGAAGTCGTCCACGACCTCCACTCGACCGACCACCTCATCGGGCTGAGGGCCGCCCTTTTCGGCGAGCTTGGTAAGGCTCTCGGTCATCGCAGCGATCGCGCGCTCCGTCGCTCCGGGCACGGCGTCGTTCAACGACACGCGGCGGCCGGACGCGGCGAGGACCTGCGCGATCCCGCCACCCATCTGTCCCGCGCCGACGACGAGGACGTGCTCGAATCTCACCTCGAGGGAGACTAACCTCGATGCGATAGCCAAACGTCCGCCTACCGGAGGCATAAGGCCGGCCGCTAGACCAAGCGCCCCACGCCACAAACGCAATGCGCGGACGCGGGCGACCGCGCTCGCGCGCGTCAGCGCCGTACCTGCCCGTGCTCGAGGTCGTCAGACCTCGAGCAGCAATGCGTCGCCCTGCCCGCCGCCTGAGCAGATGGCGGCGAGGCCGAGCCCGCCGCCGTTGCGACGGAGCTCGTAGATCATCGTGCCAAGAATGCGCGCGCCAGACGCACCGATTGGATGCCCGAGCGCGACCGCGCCGCCGTTGACGTTCACCTTCTCCGGATCGGCGTCGAGCATCTTCGCCGAGTTCACCACGACCGAGGAGAACGCTTCGTTCAGCTCGACGCGCTCGACGTCACCAATCGACTTCCCGGCTTTCGCGAGCGCCTCTTTCCCCGCGGTCGCCGGCATGCGCGCGAGATACGCGAAGTCTCCTGCGACGTAAGCCTGAGAGACGATCGTCGCGAGGACGTCGAGGCCCCGTTTCCGGGCGAACTCCTCGCTGGTGACGACGAGCGCGCCCGCGCCGTCGTTGACGCCGGGCGCGTTACCGGCAGTGGTCGTGCCCTCAGGGTCAAAGACCGGTTTCAGCTTCGAGAGCCTCTCGTAGGACGTATCGCGGCGAGGTCCCTCGTCCACCGCAAACTCGCCGATGGGCACGATCTCTTCCTTGAACTTCCCTTCGTCGATCGCCTTGACGGCGCGTTCGTGAGAGCGGAGCGCCCACTTGTCCTGGTCTTCGCGTGAGATGCCGAGCTCGCTGGAGACGAATGACGCCTGCTCGACCATGTGGCGGTTGTCGAAGGGCGAGATGAGGCCGTCGTGTGTCATCAGGTCGATCAGCGTTCCGTCACCGAGCCTGTAGCCGAAGCGCGCCTTCTTCAGCGCGTACGGCGCGTTCGACATCGACTCCATTCCACCCGCGACGATGACCTGGTGGTCGCCGGCGCGGATCATCTGGTCGGCGATCTCAACCGCGCGGATCGAGGACGCGCAGACCTTGTTGATTGTGTCCGAGCCGACCTCGATCGGCAGGCCGGCGCCGATCGAGGCCTGACGGGCCGGAGCCTGCCCGGCGCCGCCCTGGAGCACCTGCCCCATGACCACGTACTCGACCTCGTCGTTCTCAACGCCGGCGCGGTCGAGCGCAGCTCGAATGGCGATGGCGCCGAGGTCGGTCGCTTCCTTGTGGGCGAGCGACCCGCCGAGCTTTGCGAACGGCGTGCGAACGGCAGAGACGATGACTGAACGACCCACGCTCCGAGCCTAGCTGCTGCCCGAAGTCTGACGACCTCTGGCCGCGTCAGGCCGGCCTTGCGTGGAGGTGGTGGAGGGCAGGCTCTGTGAGCGGACTGAATACGCTACTGGGGTGTCTTCGCAGCGAACCAAGGTGAAGCGCCATCCCGAGCGTGGCGACTACGACCGCTCGACCATCGACGCGATCCTCGACGAGGCGCTCATCTGCCACGTCGGTTTCGTCGAGGAGGACCAGCCTTACGTGATCCCGACGATCCATGCACGCGACCGGGACACGCTCTACCTCCACGGCTCCCCCGCGAGTCGCATGTTGCGCAACCTCGCGAACGGCATCGACCTCTGCGTAACCGTGACGCTGCTCGACGGGCTCGTCCTCGCGCGCTCGGTCTACAACCACTCGATGAATTACCGCTCGGTCGTCGTGCTCGGGCATGCGCGGGAGGTGACCGAGACGGAAGAGAAGCTGCGCGCAATGGAGCGCGTCGTCGAGCACATCCTGCCGGGTCGCTGGGAGGACGCGCGCCAACCCAGCGACGGCGAGATCAAGGGGACGACGATCCTGGCGCTCTCCCTCGAAGAAGCCTCCGCGAAGATCCGCACGGGCCCGCCGAAGGACTTCGACGACGATCTGGCCCTGCCCGTGTGGGCAGGGCTGATTCCGCTCCGACTCGAGCCCTCACCTCCGATCCCAGACGACGGCGTCGAGGCCTCCGCCCCCGACTACGCGACGGACTACTCACGCGGAGCTTGACGGCTCAGAAGGCCGCCCCTAACCTGGGTGGACGATGACTCCTGCCTATCGCACCTGGGCCTGGCGCTGCGAGCGGGGCGGGAGCCTGCGCCTGAGTTGATCTAGGCCAGAACAGCCCGTTCCGCTCGATCCAGACCTTCCAGCCGGAAGGTCTTTTTGCGTGCCCACTCACCCACCGGAGGATTCGCCATGGCCATCGCACCCGACATCGCCACCGATCTCGTCACACCCCTCGGCGCGTACCTGCGGCTCCGCCGCGAGGGACGCGCCGCCTTCCTGCTCGAGTCCGTCGAGCGCGGCCGCCTCGGCCGGCACTCCTTCGTCGGCTGCGGCTCGCACCTGTGTTATCTCGCCGAAGCCGAGGCATGCGGAGAGCCCGTCGTCGGCTACCTCGCCTACGACTACGCCGCACGGCTCGAGCCGACCGTCCAGCTCCCCGACGAGAGCACCGCTCAGCCGGAGAGCCGCTTTCTCGTCACCGACATCCTGATTCGCTTCGATCATGCCCTCGGGACCGCCGAGGTCATCCGCGGCAGCCCGGACCATGTCTCCAGGCTGCTTGCGCAGCCGCTGCCACGCCTGCCGCAGCCGAACGGGCGCCGTGGGTTCGCCCGGCGCACTCCCGCGCGCGACGACTACGAAGCGTCCGTTCGCGCTGCCAAGGAGCACATCGAGGCGGGGGACGTCTTCCAGGTCGTCCTGTCGCAGCGCGCCGAGCGGCCGACCTCGGCGTCCGCTCTCGAGCTCTATCGCGCGCTGCGCCGGGTCAACCCCTCGCCGTATCTCTTCCTGCTCGAGCTCGACGCCGTGACCCTGATCGGCTCGTCGCCCGAGACCCTCGTGAAGTTGGAGGGACGAAGAGCCAGCTTGAACCCGATCGCGGGGACGACCGAGCGGGGACCCGGCGACGCCGAACGGCTGCTGGCCTCGGAGAAGGATCGCGCGGAGCACGTCATGCTCGTCGACCTGGGGCGAAACGACCTCGCACGTGTTTGTGTTCCCGGCACCGTCGAGGTCGAGCGGTTCCTCGAGGTCGAGCGCTACTCGCACGTGACTCACCTCGTCTCGCAGGTGGGAGGCAACCTGCGCGAGGGAGTGACTCCCTTCGACCTCCTGCGTGCCTGCTTTCCCGCAGGCACCGTCTCGGGCGCGCCGAAGGTGCGCGCCATGCAGCTCATCTCGGAGCTCGAGGGTCGACGGCGGGGGCCGTATGCGGGAGCGGTGGGCTACGCGCTGCCGGACGAGGGCGCGCTCGACACGTGCATCGCGATCCGGACGATCCTCCTGCGCGACGGTGTGGCACACATGCAGGCCGGAGCAGGCATCGTGGCCGACTCCGATCCTGCGGCCGAGCACGAGGAGTGCTTGCGCAAGCTCGCAGCAGTCGAAGCTGCGATCGATCTCGCGGAGTCCGAACAGCGGTGATCCTGCTCGTCGACAACTACGACTCGTTCACGTACAACCTCGCGCACCTGTTCGGCGAGCTCGGAGCGGAGGTCGTGGTGTGTCGCAACGACGCGATTGACGGAAACGCTGCGGCGCGGCTCGCACCGTCGCACCTCGTCATCTCTCCTGGTCCGGGTCGGCCGAGCGATGCGGGGGCGACCCCCGAGATCGTCCGGCGGCTCTCCGCGACGATTCCAACCCTGGGCGTCTGCCTCGGACATCAGGCGATCGTCGAGGCCTTCGGCGGAGAGATCGGGAGAGCACGCGAGCTCGTGCACGGGAAGGCATGCACTGTTCGGCACGACGGCCGCGGTCTGTTCGCCGGCCTCCCGGCCGAGCTCGAGGCGGGCCGGTACCACTCGCTGGCGGCGACGAGTATCCCCTCGGCGCTGGAGATCTCCGCCACGGCCGAGGGCGGCGAGATAATGGCCGTTCGGCACCGGGAGCTGCCGGTCGACGGCGTCCAGTTCCACCCCGAGTCGGTGCTCACCCCGCTCGGGCGGGAGATCGCGCGAAACTTCCTCGGGCGATGATCCAGCAGGCCCTGCAACGACTCCTGGACGGCCGCGACCTCGAGCGCGAGGAGACGCGCGAGGTGATGGGCGAGATCATGCGCGGCGAGGCGACGCCGGCCCAGATCGGTGGCTTCCTCGTGGCCCTGCGCGCGAAGGGCGAGACGCCCGACGAGATCGCCGGCTGCGCCGAGGCGATGCGCCGGCACGTCCTCCCGGTTCGACCGCGCCGCCACGACCTCGTCGACACGGCCGGGACGGGCGGCGACGGCGCACGCACGATCAACATCTCCACCGCCGCGGCGCTGGTCGCGGCTGCAGCCGGGCCCGCGGTCGCCAAGCACGGCAACCGTGCGGTCTCCTCCGCCTGCGGCTCGGCCGACGTGCTCGAGGCACTCGGGCTCCAACTCGAGCAGGAACCTGACCGGATCGCGCGGTCGATTGACGAGCTCGGGTTTGGCTTCCTGTTCGCCCCGTCCCACCATCCGGCGATGCGGCACGCCGCCGCCGTGCGCAAGGAGCTCGCGACGCGAACGGTGTTCAACGTCCTCGGCCCCCTCACGAACCCGGCGGGCGCTCGAGCTCAGGTCGTCGGCGTCTACTCGCCGCAGCTCGTGCGCACGATCGCAGAAGTCCTTGCCCGGCTCGGTGCCCGGCGCGCATACGTCGTGCACGGCGCGGGCGGGATCGACGAGCTCTCGCCGGTCGGTCCGAATCTTGTCTGTGAGGTCGTCGACGGCTCCGTGCAGGAGCGCGAGCTCGATCCCGAGGCCGAGCTCGGCATTCCGCGCTGCAGCGTCGAAGAGCTGCGCGGTGGAACACCGGAGGAGAACGCGGCAGCGATCCGGGGCGTCCTCGCGGGCGGGAACGGAGGGCGGCGCAACGCGATTCTGCTCAATGCGGCGGGCGCGATCGCGGCAGGCGGCCACGCAGCCGACCTGCGGGAAGGTTTCGAGCTCGCGCGCGAGGCGGTCGACTCAGGGGCGGCGGCCGGGCGGCTCGAGCGGGTGATCGCCTTCTCGCGCGAAACTGTCACCGCCTGATGGGACGCTTCCACGACGCCCTCGCCGCCCCCGGTCTCGGCACGATCGCCGAGGTCAAGCGACGATCGCCCTCCGCCGGCGACCTCCGGCCGGACGCCGATCCGGCTCGCCTCGCCGCGCAGTTCACGAGCGCCGGGGCCGCCGCGATCTCGATCCTCGTGGATGAGCGCTTCGGCGGATCGCTCGACGACCTCAGGGCAGCGCGCGGGGCGACCGCCGCTCCTCTGCTCGCGAAAGGATTCTTCACCGAGGAGCTGGACCTGCTGAAAGCAAAGGTGGCCGGGGCCGACGCGGTGCTGATCCTGCTGCGCGACGTGGACGACCTCCGCGCCGCGGCGTTGATCTCCTACGCACGCGAGCTGGGCCTCGAAGCGCTCGTCGAGGCGCACGACGGCAACGAGCTCCAGCGTGCCGTCGCGCTCGAGGCCGGCGTCATCGGCATCAATGCCCGCGACCTCTCGAGCTTCGAGATCGACAGGCCGACGCAGCTCGAGCTCATCACGCGCATGAAACGGCACGAGCGAGTGATCGTGGCGGAGAGCGGCGTCCACTCTCGCGCTCAAGGTGCAGCCGCCGAGCTGGCGGGCGCCGACGCCATCCTCGTCGGTTCAGCGCTCATGCGCGCCGACGATCCGCCCGCGAAGCTGAGGGAGCTCCTCTCGCGTCCGCTCGTGAAGGTCTGCGGCCTGACGAGGCAGGAGGACGTGGACGCAGCCGTGGAGGCCGGCGCGGACATGCTCGGTTTCATCCTCGCCGAAGAGAGTCCGCGCCGCGCGCCCGGCGTGCTGCCGGTCCCCGACGACCGGCTCAGCGTCGCCGTGTTCGTCGGCGAGGCGGAGGACGCCGGCGCGGATCTCGTCCAGCTCTACGGCCGTGAGGAGGGTCGTGTGCGCGGGCGTGACGCGGTGCTGCTGCGCGGCGGCGAGACCGTGGCACATGTGGTCGACCTGCCCTGGGATGAGCAGGACCCTCTCCACCTCCAGCGAGCCGTGGCCCTGGAGGGGCGCGTCATGCTCGCCGGGCGGCTGGGGCCCGACAACGTGCGCGAGGCGATTCGCGCCGTCCGGCCGTGGGCCGTCGACGCTGCCTCGAAGCTCGAGGCCAGACCGGGGATCAAGGATCACGAGAAGGTCCGCGCGTTCGTCGCGGAGGCGCGATGACATCTGCGACCGGCCTCTACGGAACCTACGGAGGACGCTACGTTCCCGAGACGCTGATCCCCGCACTCGACGAGCTGGAGACCGGGTGGCGCAAGGCTCGAGCGGACGATTCCTTCCAGGCAGAGCTCGACCACCTGGGCCGCACGTTTGCCGGACGGCCGACGCCGCTGACGCGGGCGGATCGTTTTGCGCCGGAGCAGCGGCTGTACCTGAAGAGAGAGGACCTCCTCCACACGGGTGCGCACAAGCTCAACAACGCGCTCGGGCAGGCTGTGCTGGCGCGCCGGCTCGGCAAGCGGCGCATCGTGGCCGAGACCGGGGCAGGCCAGCATGGCGTGGCGACAGCGACCGTCTGCGCACGCTTCGGCTTCGAGTGCGTCGTGTACATGGGCGAGGAAGACATGCGCAGACAGCGCCCGAACGTCGAGCGCATGAATCTGCTCGGTGCGGAGGTCCGGCCCGTCGACTTTGGCACGCGGACACTGAAGGAGGCGACGAGTGAAGCGATCCGCGACTGGATCACGAACGTGGAGACGACGCACTACCTGATTGGTTCGTGCGTTGGGCCTGCCCCGTATCCGGAGATCGTCCGTGACCTCCAGGCAGTGATCGGGCGCGAGGCGCGTGCACAATTCGTCGAGGCAGAAGGGGGCCTGCCGGAGGTCGTCATCGCCTGCGTCGGCGGCGGCTCGAACGCGATCGGGATCTTCGCCGGCTTTCTCGACGACGTGGAGGTCAGGCTGGTGGGTGTCGAGGCCGCGGGCGCCGCCTCGCTCGGGGTGGGCCACGCAGCCGTGCTGCACGGGGCACGCTCATCCGTGCTCGCGGACGCGGACGGTCAGATCACGGACGCGCACTCGATCTCGGCCGGGCTCGACTATCCCGGCGTCGGCCCGGAGCACGCGTGGCTGCGGGACTCCGGCCGGGCGGAGTACGTCGCCGCGAGCGACGAGGAGGCCCTGACGGCGTTCCGCGACCTGACGCGGCTGGAGGGCATCATCCCCGCGCTAGAGCCCGCCCACGCACTCGCTCGCGCGCGGGAACTCAAAGAGGAGCTCGTACTCGTTTGCCTTTCGGGAAGAGGCGACAAGGACCTGGCCGAAGTCCTGTCCCATTGACCGGCCGGAAGCAGCTCGTCGTTTATCTCATGTCCGGTCCGGAGACGCCGGAGCTCGCCGCGGCGGCGGTCGAGGGCGGCGCGGACCTCGTCGAGCTCGGCTTCCCCTTCTCCGATCCGCTCGCAGACGGGCCCGTGATCCGCCGCGCGGCCGAACGCGCGCTCGCGCAAGGCATGCGCACGCGCGCCTGCCTCGACTGCCTCGCGCGCACACGCGAGCTCGTGGAGGTACCACTGGTGCCGATGACGTACGCCGCGCTGCTCGAGGCATACGGATGGGAGAAGTTCGAGCAAGACGCGCGGTCCGCAGGGGCCAGCTCGCTGATCGTCGCCGACCTCCCCGCGGGAGAACGGCCGGAGCTGCGGCGAATCCAGCTGGTCGCGCCCACTTCCACTGACGAACGCGTGCGCCTGGCTGCCGAGCACACCGACGGCTGGCTCTACCTGGTCACCGTGACCGGAACGACGGGCACACGCACCGACCTCTCGCCCGCTCTCGCCGGCCTCGTCGACCGGGTCCGCGCCGTCACGGACGCCCCGCTCTACGCGGGCTTCGGCATCTCGACACCGGAACACGCGCGAGCCGCCGCGGAGCTCGCAGACGGCATCGTCGTCGGCTCACGCGCGATCGAGGTCGCGCAGGACGGGCGCGCAGCATTGGCTGCATACGTCCGCTCGCTGCGTGAGGCGGTGGACGCCGTCTGAGCTGGCTCGTTCTCTTCGACGTCGACGGAACGCTGCTCCTCGACCACGACCCCGTCTACGTGAAGGCGAACCGCGCCGCGCTGGAGGAGGTCTACGGCAGGTTCGCGCAGACGCCCGACGTCCCCGGGGACACGGCTCCCGCGCACACACGCCGGGCCATGCGCACGGCCGGCCTGACCGACGCGGAGATCGACGCGGGCCTCGACCGCTGGTGCGAGCGGTTCTCTGCACGGTATGTCCAGCTGCTCGCCGGCGCCGACACCAGCCACTGGACGGCCGCACCCGGAGCAAAGGAGGTGCTGGCCGGCATCGAGCATCGTGCGCTGCTCACCGGAAACCCGGAGCCCGTCGCCCGCGCGCGCATGAAACGACTCGGCCTCGACACCTTCTTCCCGGATGGTCAGGGCGCGTTCGGCTGCGAGCAGGAGGACCGGGTCAAGCTCTTCGCGCTTGCACGGGAGCGAGCCGGCGGCTGGGCGGCCGAAAGGACCGTCGAGGTCGGCGACACCCCACTCGACGTCTCGAGCTCGCGCGCTGCCGGCTGCAGATGTATCGCAGTGACGACAGGCCGCTACAGCCGGGAAGAGCTCAGCGGAGCTGACATCGTCATCGACGACCTCCCGGAACTCAAGCACGCTCTGGCCGCCCTAGAACCCTCGCCCAAGCCAGCCCCTAAGGCCGGAAGCTAGAGCAGGCGAAGCCGCTCTAGCAGGAGGCCGGACTCACGCGCGCGGAGACGCGTAGCGCCTCTGCGCGCGGACCACGCCCCACCGCCGACGGCAACCCAATAGGGAGCTGAAGCGGCGTACCAGGCTCCGCGCGAAAGCGTCAGCTTTCGCGCGGCTGACCGAACATCCAGCGGTGGCCTTCGATGTCCTCGGCACGATATTGCCGCTGGCCGTTGCCCGGATCGTCCTCGAGCTCCGAGAGGATCCTGGCGCCTGCCGCCTTCGCGCGCTCGTAGTGCGCATCGATGTCACCGACCGTCACGTGGACGCCGTCAACGATGTACGGCGTTTCCGACCATCTACGCGCGTGCTCGCACACCTCGGCGTGGTGCTTCGGGCCCTGGTACTCCGGGCTCGGATATCCGAGCATGACCACCCCGCCCTCCAGCTCCATGTTGACGTGCGTGACCCTCCCGTCCTCGTCGGTCCATCGCCCCGTTTCCTCGGCGCCGAACGCCTTCGCGATCCAGTCCGCCGCGCGACCGGCATCTTCGTAGGACAACATCGGGATGACGCGCTGTTCCGCCATGAAGCCCTTCCTTTCGTTGTCGTCCGGTTAATGATTAACTATATCGTTAATGACTGTCAACCTTGATGCGACCCTCTCCGCCCTCGCCGATCCCACGCGCCGAATGGTCGTCGACCAGCTGCGCGGGGGCCCTCGCCGCGCCGGCGAGCTGGCAGTCGTCGCCGGGACGAGCGGCCCCGCGATGAGCCGTCACCTGCGCGTCTTGCGGGCGACCGGTCTCGTCGAGGTGGAGCTGCTCGACGACGACGGCCGTGGCCGCGTCTACCGCCTGCGCCCCGAGCCCTTCGCCGACCTTCAGTCCTGGCTCGAGCAGGTGCAGGCGTTCTGGGACGAGCAGCTCGGCTCCTTCAAGGCGCACGCACGTAAGCGCACGTGAGCACGGTCGTTCGCGAGGTCGAGGTCCCGGTCGATCCGGCGACCGCGTTTGAAGTGTTCACGGACGAGATCGGCGAGTGGTACCGGTCGGGCCCTTACAGCTGGAACGATCCGGAGCGCGCAGTGGGCATCCGGTTCGACCGAGATCGCCTCGTCGAGGTGTGGGACAAAACGACCGGCGAGGGCTACGAGATGGGACGGATCAACTTCATGAGCTGGGCTCCGCGAGCACCTCGCGCCGCCGTAGTGCTGACGCCGTCATGATCCGCCGCTATGAGCAGCTACCCGATTGCGGACACGGCGGCGGCGAAGGCCCTCGGTGCTGCGCTGCGCGAGGCCGGCTATTCAGAGTCCGCCGTCCATGAGTTGCTCGGCGAGGACGCCTACTCGGGCGATCAGGGCGAGGCGCCGGTCGACGAGCGCCGACTACCTGAGACCCGGCTCGCCACGGTCATTCGGGTCTTCTTCCTCCAGCGTCCCGTCTCGACGCGCGACGCTGTCCAGGTCCTCGGCCGGCGGGGGGTCGAGGCGCTCGAGGCCACGGCGCTGGCGGAGGTCGGAGACGAGATCGTTCCGCGCGTGCGCATCCTCCCGATCGGCAAGCTGCTGGTTGCCGCCGACGGCTACTCGCGCGACGACGACCCGCCCGACTACGTGGCGGTGTACACACCGACGTCGCGCCTCTGCGACTCGCTCACCCCCCGCCCCCGGGTCGCGCGGGCACTGGACGTCGGCACCGGCAGCGGCGTTCACGCGCTGCTCGCGGCGTCGCACGCCGAGCATGTCATCGCGACCGACATCAACGCGCGTGCTCTCGCCTACGCGGAGCTCAACGCCGCGCTCAACGGCCTCACGAACGTCGAGTGCCGCCGCGGCAGCTTGTTCGACCCGGTTGAAGGAGAGACCTTCGACTTGATCACCTGCAACGCCCCGTACGTCGTCTCCCCTGAGCGTCGCTGGACCTACCGGGACTCCGGCTTCCGGGCCGACGAGATTTCCGAACGAGTCGTGCGGGACGCAGCCGCGCACCTCGCCGAAGGCGGCTTTGCGACTCTGCTGGTCAGCTGGCTGGCACAGGACGAGGACGAACCGGACGAGCGCGTGCTCGAATGGGTGGAGAAGACGGCCTGCGACAGCTGGATCCTTCCGACCTGGGACTCCGACCCGCTCGGGCACGCAAGCGAGTGGAACTCTCACCTCGAGAGGGACCCCGAAGCCTTCGGCCGCGCCCTCGACGAGTGGACGGAGTACTTCGAAGAGCTGGGTGTGCGCTGGGTCAGCGAGGGTGCGGTCCTCCTCCACAGGCGGCCCGGCAATGGCCAGACCACCCGGTTGGACTCGATCGACGAAGACGACGTCGAAGACGCCGATGACCAGATCCAGCGAGCATTCGCTGCGCGCGCACGACTCTCGGAGCTCCTTTCGCACGACGAACTGCTCGAAGCCCGACTCTCGCTGGAGATGGCTTTCTGGATGGAACAGGAGCTCGAGCCGCAAGATGGCGGCGCCGCCGTCGTCGAAGCACGGATCCAGCTCTCCGAAGGCACCAACTCGGCGGTCGATGTGGAACCGAGAGTGCTCGACGTCGTCGCTTCACTCGACGGCCGTGCGCGACTCCGCGAGGTGATCCGAACTGTTGCCGACCGCCTCAGACTTTCGAAGAGCGAGACGTCGCGGCTGGAGCGGGAGGCGCTCCGTGTCACCCACGAGCTGCTCGAGCTAGGAGCCCTCCGGCTCGACTAGCACCTGTGTCCCACGCTGATCAAGCGAAGGGACTTCGCTCGGCCCGCTCCCAGAGCCGTTCACCACAGAGCATGCAGCGCGGCAGCACGAGCCGAACGCTCACGCTGTTGCCGCACGCGGTGCAACAAAAACGGCCCTCGGCGGCGGTCCCCGCCGGCCAGAACTCGACGTACTCCTCCTCCACCCCGGCGCGCCCAGGCGGCTGGTTCACGTGCGGCTGCTTCATCTCGACCCCCTCGATCGTGTGAAGTGCGAGCGCCAGCCTCGTTGTAGGTGGACCGGGAAACACTGTCAACGGCGTTCCCCCGCCGTCCAGACGGTCCAGCCCGAACGACTGCCGAGCTGCCGACTTCCCCGTGCGGCAACGTACGCGAACGGATGGTTGAAGACCTCGAGCGCCTCTTCGCTCGAGACCGGGAGCTCGACGCTCTCTCCCGTCTTCCGATCCTCGATGGAGACCATCAGGTTGTTGTCCCTGCGCAACCAGAGCAACGAGATCTCGAAACCGGCGCTGACGCGCTGATCGAGCTCCTCGCCGAAGTCGCTGGAGTTCTCGACGCCCGAGCTCACCATCGTCCCCTTCCCGTGTGGAATACGTCATCTAGAAGCTAGGAAGTGGCCGCGCGCTTGTCGTTCACGGACGCGACGCCCGCTGTGTCACCGCCGTGACATTGCTTCTGTCGTGGACGCGAACGACACGGGCACGGCGGGGGCGTAGCGTGGGCACCACTGCGGCTGGGGGCCGGTGGCGGGGGCGCCTCAACACGAGAGGCGCCCTTCGCTACACCCGGGCTGATGCCACGAGGGGGGTTACGCTCGGGTCATGCGCTGGGAGCTCTTCAGCGATCTCCCCTCTGGGGAGCTCCAGCGTGTGCTCACCGTGGCAAGACGGCGCACCTTCGCCCGCGGCGAAGTCGTCTTTCACGAGCGCGATCCTGCGGATTCGCTTCATCTGATCGAGAAGGGTCGCTTCGCGGTTCGGGTCACAACCCCGCTCGGCGAGACCGCAATGCTCGCGATCCGGGGTCCAGGCGAGGCCTTCGGCGAGCTGGCGCTCGTCGCCGACTCTCCCCGCTCGGCGACGGTCGCCGCGCTGGAGCCGGCGGAGACCTATTCCCTGTACCGGCGCGAGTTCGACCAACTGCGGCGGGAGCACCCGTTCGTCAACCAGGTGCTCGTCGCCGTGCTCGCCGCCGAGGTGCGACGGATGGACGAGCTGATCGTGGAGGCGTTCTACGTCGGCGCCGAGCGGCGTGTCCTGCGGCGGCTGCGCGACCTCGCGACCGTCTACGGCGACGGCTCGGAGACCGTCACCATCCCGCTGACCCAGGAAGACCTCGCCGGCCTCGCCGGCACCTCACGGGCCACGGTCAATCGCGCGCTGCGCGAGGAAGAGTCCCGCGGAACGGTCAAGCTTGGGCGCGGCAAGACGATCGTGCTCGACCTGGCCGAGCTCACGCGCCGGGCGCATTAACTGGCGGCCCGCGGCGGACGTTCGCCGCCAGGGCACGCAGGATTCCCTTTGTTTGGAACACGGTCAACGATGGATACTTCTCGAGGATTCGCGCGACGATTCCGGTGATGTGCGGCGCGGCGACGCTGTTGCCGGTTACCTTGGACACACCGCCGCCCTTCCATGCCGCCGGGACGTCGATCCCGAAAGCGCCGAACTCCGTCGGCGGCACCGGGTTGTAGTAGAAGAGGAACGGATCGTTGGTCTCGTGCGACGCCACGGAGATGACGGATGCGTACTCGCACGGGAAGCTCGGGATCGGAAAGTTGTTTGCCGCCGTGACGAGCACGAGGTGGCGAAAGTACGCCTCATCCGTGAGCTCGTGAAGCGTCCCGAAGAAGTCGCGTTTCGTCGTCCCCAGGCTCAGATTCGTCACCTGCATGCCGTGCTCGATCACCCAGCGAATCCCGGCGACAAGAGCCGAGCCTTTCCCGCCTCTCCTGCCCAGCACCCGCACGCTGTACAGCTCACACTCGGGCGCGAGGCCGAGGATGATCCCCGCGCAGGCGGTGCCGTGACCCGAGTTGTCCTCGTGAGGGCTGTCGTCGAACATGAGGTCACCGCCGTCGGAGACGCTGATCGCCATGTAGCCGGCGACCCGCCCGTCGATCACCGGGTGGTCGGCATCCACGCCGCTGTCCACGACGGCGACCTTGACGCCCTTGCCCGTCGCGCCGCCCCAGGCCCACTCCGGCGTGATGTCCTCCACAGGCAGCAGCGCCTCCAGCATCTGCAGCTGCTCCGCTTCGAACGCGGCCGAGAACGCGGGCCTGACGCTCATTGGCTCCCCGCAGTTCGGCGTGCGCGCAGGTACTCGGCGAAGCTCTGGAGGATTGCGCGGCAGGCCTGGGCCTCGCGCTCGCCCGTCTTCGCTATCTCCTGGACGAGCTTGGCGAGCGCGAGCGTGTCCCTCGACGTTGGATCCTGCTCGACGCGACCCGCGAACGCCGCCGCGTCCGACTCGAGCGTTCGCGGCAGCTCCTTGCCGTCGCCGAGCGTTTTCAGCACGTCGCCGATGAGCGCGCCCAGACTGGCGTGAACGCGTGACTGGTCGATCGCGACGGCTGCCTGGTTTGCGAAGAGCCCGAGCGATTCGATGTCCGCCGAGGTGAAGGAGGTTCCATCCTCCTTGTCGAGCAGCTCGAGGACGCCGATCACCTCGTCGTCGTAGAAAAGCGGCACGCACAGGATGCTGTCCGGGCGATAGCCGACGCGATCGGCGATGTCCGTCGCCGTCCGAGGATCCGTCGCGGCCTCCGAGACGGCGATCGGCTGACCTGTCACGGCGACATGACCGGCTATCCCGTGGCCGACCGGCACCCGGAACTTCTTCACGTCCTCGGCCTCGCCGCCGACGGCGACCTCGAACACGAGCTCCTCGGTGTCCTCGTCGACCAGCAGCAACGCTCCTGCACGCGCCCGGAGCACCTGCGCAGCAGTCGCGACGATCATCTGCAAGAGCTCGGAATGAGTGACCCGAGCGCCAATCGTCCCCGCGGCCTCCGCAAGGCTGAGCGCCTCTCGCAGGCTCGCGGCGAAGCGAACGTCGTCGGCGTTGCCTCGGGCAGAGTCCTCCACGGTCGCAGTCGCTCCTCGGAACGGGTTGGGCGGCGAGCTTATCCGGCGCGCGCGCAGAGAGGAGGTGCGGGCCTGACCCGCCCCTCCGTCTCGTTGCGCCTCTTCCGGCGTCGTGCCGGCGCTACCTCGTTACCAACGGAACGTCCAGACCGTCACCGGCCCGATCTGGTCGGGCAGGTGACCGGCCACCTCCTGGAACCCGGCGGCCTCGGCCATCAGCGCGGACACAGGTGCGCCCGCTGTGCGCTCGGCGTAGCTCTCGACGTCCGCGTCGCCGGCAGCGGCAGCGCGCGTCAGTACCCACCCCATGACCAGCTGCTCCTGCTCGGGCAGCGTCGGCACCCACTCCTTCAGCTTTTCGGTCACGGCTTCGACGTCCTGCGGGCTGATGTTCTTCAGTTCCTTCGCTTCGTCCGGCACTCCATCCCTCCCTTACTGTCGCAATGCGACCCCGGTTCCGTTGACGACCTCCAACCCGGACTCGGTCAGCGTGGCCGCCATGTCGTCGAGCAACGGCGCGAGCCCGCAGCAGCGGCCGTCGTAACCCGGAAGCCGCCGCTCGCCCGTGTACCGGTCGTGGGGGCAGCCGCCGTGGCAGACCCCGAACCAGCGGCAGTCCCGCATCCGCTCCACGGCTCGCCTGTTCTCCTCCCGCACGAGCGCGAGCTGTTGCGACACCCGCGCGCCCGTGAGACCGGTCGTGAGCACGTCGCCGAAGCGATACGTGCCGTCGTCGATGTACTTGTCGCAGGCAGACACCTCCCCTGTCGGTTCGACTGTCAGATACGTCCCGAAGCACTCGCCGGCGAAGACGCAGATCTGCGGCGCCTCGCCCGTGAGCTGCCCCGCCAGGTCGGCCAGCTCCCGCACGACGATGCGGTCGCGGTACGTTGGCCACCAGACGTGAAACAGCTCGCGCAGGAAGTCGACGAAGCTGGGAAACGGCAGATAGTCGCCCTTCGGCGAGGCCCCCGGCGGCGTGTTCTCCGGAAGCACGTTCAGCAGCGCCACCCCCCGAATCCCGATCTCCACCATGTACTCCAGCACCCGCTGTGCGCCTGCGGCGCAGATCTCCTCGTCCACGACCATCAGCGCGCCCGAGCGCGTGATCCCGGCGGTCCGGAGCCTCTCGAGCCCTTTTCGGACGCGCGCCGACGTCGGCCGGCCGCCCGCATCGAGACGACGTGTGTCGTGGACCTCGGGGGGCCCATCGAGGCTGACGCCGACACTGAAGTGGTGCTCGCGCAGGAAATCCAGCCACTCGTCGGTCAGCCGCGTGCCGTTGGTCTGCACCGTGTTGAGCACGGTCTGTCCGGGCCGTCGAAAGCGCTCCTGCAACCACAGCGCCTTGCTGTAGAACGACCGCGGGAGGAGTGTCGCCTCTCCCCCGTGCCAGACGAAGTCCACCCAGCGCACGCCCGGGTCCCGCAACGCGTCCCGGGTCGCGTGCGCGAGCACGGGGAATGTCATCGTCTGGTTCGGCCCGTCCCGCCAGCTGTGGCAGTACGTGCAGCGCAGGTTGCAGAGCCGTGTCGACTTCATGATCACGGTCAGCACTGCACAGTCGCCCGGGGCCGGGTCTGGATCGGCGGCGAGGCGCTCGATCAACGCCGCCTCCGCCGGTTCGAAGATCGACGCGGGGGGTGGGGCGTGCGCAACCGGCCCCGCCGCACTCCCGCGCTCCAGCAGCACGCGCAACGCAGCCTGTGCGTCCTGCGGCAGCGTGGCGGCGAACTCCTGCAAGCGCTCGCCTGCCCGGGTCAGGGCAGCCTCGTCGAACGGCACCGGCGCGTCCTCCAGTATCTTGGCGCCCTGCGTCACCAGTTGCTGTTCACCGGAAGGGCGAGGCTGAGGTAGCTCCCGTCCTCGTCGATCATCAGTCCGAGCTCGCAGAACCGGTTGAGCGCCTCCTCGACCTCCCCATCGACGACCTCGACGCCGTCCTCGCGCAACATCGACACGACCTTCCTGGCGGTATGGTCCGTGTCGCTGCAAAGGTCGTAGACGGCGGCTTCCGTGCCGTGGAAAGCGTGACCCTGCGGCGCGTCAGGGTCCCGCCGGTCGACGATCTGGATCCAGTCCGGTGCGCGCTGGTACATCAGCATCGGCCGCCTCGGCTGCGCCCAGCTGTCCCGCCATTCCTGCATCGCGCGCTTCACGCCCACGAGCAGCTCGTCCGGGACGGTGTCCCCCATCGTGTAGTCGAAGAAGTACGCGATCTTGCGCAGGTCGACGCTGTCCTCCGGATACACGAAGTGGTACGCAGCCCACGGCTCGAGCTGCTCGACCGGAAACGACGGGTCGGTGAAATACGGGCTGAACCGCTCCATCCAGATCGGCCCGCCCCCCGCCGGCGGCGGCAGGTGGACGAGCTTCGGGATCAGCCGCGCCTGCTGCTCGTAGTCCTCCAGAGTCTCGCCTGGAAAACCGCTGAGCAGGTTCCAGGCGACCTTGATGCCGTAGTAGTGGCCCCACTTCAGGACGCGGACGTTCTGGAGCATCGTCGCGCCCTTGCGCATCAGCTTCAGGACGTGCGTGCTGAGGCTCTCGATCCCGGGCTGGATGATTCCGACGCCCGCGTGGGCGAGGGTGCGAAGCTGAGCACGCTTGAGGTTCGACTTGACCTCGTAGAACAGCCGGTAGTCGTAGCGCTCCTCGATCAGCGGCCGGCAGAGCTCGTCCAGGTAGCGCATGTCGATGATGTTGTCGACCGCCTCGAAGTTGACGATCTGGTAGCGCGCGGATTGGCGGCGCAGCTCGGCGTGCACTCGCTCTGGCGACTTGGAGCGATACGTCATACCCAGGGCGTTGAGACCGCAGAAGGTGCAATGGTGCTTCTCGCCCCACCAGCAGCCTCGGGCGCTCTCGAACAGGAGCAGGGGCAGCGCCTCTCCGAGCACGCGTTCCCGGCCGAGCCTCGCCAGCGTTCCGAAGAACTCGTCGTAGTCCGGATCGGGCAAGCCGTCGAGGTCGCGTACGAGCGGCGCGGAGCCGTCCTTGACCACGCCGTCTTCGACGCGTGCCACTACGCCCCGCAACCCCGCAGCGGACCGGCCCTGCGCCAGGCGGGCCACGATCGCCGGTAGTGCCTCGTCGCCTTCGCCTACCACGGCGTAGTCGATCCAGGGGAACGCGCGCACGTACTCGGGCCCCATCTCACCGTCGTAGTTGGCGCCGCCAAAGGCCGTCACCACGTCGCTGTACAGCTCCTTGAGCCGGCGGGCGAGTGCCAGCGCGGCAACGTTTTGCTCGAACGTCGAGGTGAAGCCCACGACGTCGTACGCGCTCCAGTCGCTGGTCGTCGCCCAGCGCTCGATCAGCGCAGGCAGCGTCTCGTTCCGCAGGCGACAGAGGTCCTCGAAGCTGTAGCCGATCCGTTCGCACGTCTCCTCGAGGCTGGGAAACGCCTGCCGGTACGCTTCCTCGTCGGAACGCGGGCCGAATGCGGCGACGGAGAAGAGCCATTCGCCGAGCAGGTTGTCGGAACGGAGGTCCGCAAGGGTGCTGTACACGTCGTTCCCCAGCTCCACCGCCAGCTCGAGGTTGAGGTAGAGGACGTCGACGGAATGTCCCGCACGGGTGAGTGCCGCTTTCAGGAGGCCGCACTGAATCGAGGGACGTGCCGCGGCGGCAAACGGCATGTTGACGAGTGCGACGCGCTGGGGCGGACCGGCTGTGTCCACACCGGCGACGGTCGCCCGCGGTGTTCGGGCAGGTGAGGCCGTTGTCATTCTCGCGGGGTCCGTGACGGACACTCCGTCACCAGATGGCGGCCGATCCTAACACGGTCCGGAACGGTGGCAGCAGGCGATACTTGGACGTCAGCATGTCCACGTTGAGCTGGCAAACACGCTCCGGAAAGGGCGTCGCGGTTCACGCCCCCGAAGGCTCCTACCCGGCTAGACGGGCGGCGGCCGAGCTCCGAGAGGCGGAGCGTGCGGTCGGCGCAATCGACGAACTCTTGGCCCCTGCACCGGGAGGTCGGGAAGTACCGGTCGACATCTATCTCACCGACGCTGTCGTCACGGACGAGCAGGACGCGGACGTGGCTGCATCGTTCGGAGCCGACGACGAGGCGATCGTCCGGGTCGTCCAGCCCGACGCGCCGGGAGAACCGATCGCTTACCCGGCCACGCGCGTGCTCGTGCGGCGCTGGTTCGGCGCCGACGCAGCCTCCGCATCGCTGTTCGTGAACGGAATCGCCGGCGTCGTCGCGGCACAGTCCGGAACCGGCCGCGGACTGGAGGAGGCCGACAACCTGGTGCGGACCGAGTTGGCGGCCGGTCGCGCAGTGTCGATCCTGGCGCCCGACTCCGACGACTTTGCGACCTCGTTTGTCGGCTTTCTCATCAGGACGCACGGCGTCGACGCGCTGCGGGAGTTCCTGGCCGCGTATGACCCGGAGCGACGCGACAACGCCGCCGTCACGGCCTATCAGCGCCCGCTCGCTGCGCTCGAGGAGCTCTGGCTCGGGAGCCTTCGCGAGCTCAGTGGAGTGCGCGCGACCTTCCGTGCGCTCTTCAGCCATCTCCTGCCGCTCGTGAAGCCGCACTGGGGCCGGTGGCTGGAGATCTTCGCCTACATGCTCGTCGGGACGGGCTACACGATCGCGATTCCGCTGGGGTTCAAGTACCTCTTCGACACCGTCATCCCGGACCGGAGCCTCGGGCGCCTGGGGATCTTCGTCGCCGTCCTCTTCGTCATCTTCGTCTCGAACGCGATCGTCACCGTGCGGCGGTCGTACGTGACCGCGCTCGTCAACCAGCGTGTGTTGTTCGGGCTTCAGGAGGGGATGTTCGAACGGCTCCAGTACCTCTCCCACGACTTTTACGGCAGGGCGAAGGTCGGCGACCTGATGTCACGTCTCTCGCAGGACCTCAACACCGTGCAGGAGGCAACGACCGCGGTGCTCGCCCAGGGCACATTTCTCGTCCTCAGCGCGGTCGCCGCGGCGATTACGGCGCTGGTCTTGAGCCCGCTCCTGGGAGCGCTCGTGCTCGTCGTCGTGCCCTTCTTCTGGCTGAGCTACGTGATGATCCTGTCGCGTATCCGAGGCGCGAGTCTCGAAGTCCAGACCGTCTACGGACAGGTCGCGGCGACAATGGCCGAAAACCTTTCGGCGCACTCGCTCGTGAAGGCTCTGGGGCTCGAAGAACGCGTTGTGGCGTCATACCGAGGCCGGCTCAGGGTGCTGCTCCGCGCGATCATGCGTGTAGTGCTACTGAGCTCGATGTTCGAAGCGAGCGTCGGGATGGCGGTAACCCTCGGCCAATTGCTCGTGATCGGCGTCGGCGGTTACCTCGTGATCGACGGGCAGCTCACGTTCGGGACGCTCGTCGCCTTCATCGGGCTCCTACCCACCTTCTTTCAGCCGATCACCGCGCTCGCCGACGTCGGCCAGCAGATCCAGAAGGCGGCGGGCGCGATTGACCGGATGGTCGAGGTGCTCGAGGAGCCGATCGGCATCCCCGAGCAGCCGCACCCTGTCGCTCTTCCCCCGGTGGCGGGTGAGATCAAGCTCGAGCACGTCGGCTTCGGTTACGGGCCGGATCGGAGGATCCTGCACGACCTCGACATCACGATTCCCGGTGGGAGCCACGTCGCCATCGTCGGCCCATCCGGGTCCGGCAAGAGCACGATCGTGAACCTCCTGCTGCGCTTCTGGGATCCGGAGGAAGGTCGCGTGCTCTTCGACGGCCATGACCTTCGCGACGTGACAATCCAGTCGCTCCGCGCCCAGATCGGGCTCGTCTTCCAGGACACGTTCGTCTTCGACACGACGTTGCGCGAGAACGTCGCTCTCGCCCGGGAAGGCGCGAGCGACGCCGATGTTCTCGCTGCGGCTCGGGCTGCGCGGCTCGAGAGCTGGATCGAGTCCCTGCCGGGAGGCCTCGACACGATGCTCGGCGAACGCGGTGTGCGCATGAGCGGCGGCCAGCGCCAGCGCCTCGCCGTTGCGCGAGCGCTTCTTCGAGACCCGAGCATCCTCATCCTCGACGAGGCGACGAGCGCGCTGGACGCGAAGACCGAGGCGGAGATCCTCGAGACCCTCGACGAGGCGGCGCGCGGACGGACGACGATCAGCATCACGCACCGACTCTCCCTGTCAGCAAGGAGTGACCATGTCTTCGTTCTCGACCAAGGGCGGATCGTGGAGCAGGGAACGCACGCCGAGCTCGCGCGCGCGGACGGCCTGTACCAGCGGCTCTACGAGGAGCAGATGGCCCACGTGACTGCAGGGATCGAGCCGGTGGGAATCGAGATTTCCCGCCTGCGCACGATCCCGCTGTTCAGCGAGCTCGGCTCGAGGGAGCTCGGTCGGCTCGCCCAACGACTCACGGCCGAGCGGTATGCGGCCGGAACGGAGATCGTCCAGCAGGGCGAGGGCGACGAGGGCCGACAGCTCTCCTTCATCGCCAGCGGCCAGGTCGAGGTGCTCGTGGCCGGCGAGGGCCGTCAGCGCCGGATCAACGAGCTGAACGAAGGAGACTTCTTCGGCGAGATGGCATTGCTCACGGGCGAGCCACGCGTGGCGACGGTGCGGACGACGATGCCGACCGAGCTCTACAGCCTCTCGCGGGCCGACTTCCTCTCACTGCTCGAGCACGACGCCGAGGTGCGACGGGCCGTGGCAGAGACGATCACCGCCCGGCGTGACGCGCTCGACGCGGCGACACGGGCTGCGCGCCGGCCGGAGCCGGTCGCGGTGCCTGCCTCGAAGCCCTGACGCCTGCGGCCGAGCGCGACTGCGGTGTCGCTCCCAGCGAACCGATCACTCGAATGCGGGGCGACCAGCCGTCGTTTCGGGACTACGCTCCGTCGGGCACTCGGTGTGCGGCGCCGACGCCCCTCATCTCAGAGGGAGCTATGGACCGCAAACGTCGAAGCCGCAGAGTCGTACTTCTCGTCATCCTCGCCGCGCTCGCGCTCGGGGTCGGCGACAGCAGCGCGTCGCCAGCAGGGGTGGCCGCAAAACCGGCCAAGGACGCCGTGCCGGGCGAGCTGCTGATCGGATTCCGAGCCGGCGTCTCGAGCGCAGAGCAGCAGAAGGTGCTGGCGAAGGTCGGGGCGGTCGAGAAGCGCAAGTTCAGGCGCATCCGCGGCGCGCTCGTCCGGCTCCAGCCCGACAAGCTCGAGCGCGCGCTCGAGCAGCTCCGAGACGACGACCGCGTGCGCTATGCCGAGCCGAACTTCGTCGTGCACGCGGACGCCAGGCCGAACAATCCCTTGCCGAACGATCCCTTCTTCGGTCGGCTCTGGGGCCTCAACAACACCGGCCAGTCGGTGGGTGGATTGCCGGGAACGCCGGACGCCGACATCGACGCGCCTGAGGCCTGGGCCATGACGACGGGAAGCCCCGCGGTCACCGTCGCGGTCATCGACACGGGAATCGACTCCTCGCATCCCGATCTGGCCCCGCAGATGTGGGTCAACCCCGGCGAGAACTGCACCGGCTGCCGGACCGACGGCGTCGACAACGACGCGAACGGCTACGTCGACGACTGGCGCGGCTGGGACTTCGCGACCGGCGACAACAATCCGGCCGACGACCATGGACACGGCACACACGTCGCGGGCACGATCGGCGCTGCCGGAGACAACAAGATCGGAGTGACCGGCGTCAACTGGCACGTCCGACTGATGCCCCTCAAGTTCCTCTCGTCAGCGGGTTCGGGCACGACCGCGGACGCCGTCAGCGCCGTCCTCTACGCGGCCGACAAGGGCGCCGCCGTGCTGAACAACTCCTGGGGCGGAGACGAGTACTCACAGGCGCTCGCCGACGCGATCGCGGTTGCCGACGACCACGGCGCCCTCTTTGTCGCTGCAGCGGGCAACTCCGGCACCGACAACGACGCGATGCCGACATACCCCTCGTCCTACGAGCTGCCGAACGTCATCTCGGTCGCGGCGACGGACCACCGGGACGGCGTGGCCTGGTTCTCGAACGTCGGCCACCGGTCGGTCGACCTGGGCGCTCCCGGCCTCAACATCTACTCGACTTGGCCGGGCGCGTCGTACCAGTACCTGAGCGGCACCTCGATGGCCGCGCCGCACGTATCGGGTGCCGCAGCGCTCGTGAAGGCCGCCTTCCCGGCCGCGACAGACGTCGGGATCAAGGCGCTGGTCTTCAACAGCGTTGATCCGAACTTGTCGCTCGCGGGGGAGACGGCGACCGGCGGCCGCCTCAACGTCGCCTCGGCCGTGGGCTGCACCGACAGCCCGACAATCTGGTTCGAGTCCCCGGCCGCGGGATTCTCAGTCGACGTCGGGGCGCCGGTCTCGGTCACGGCGATCGCTACCCGCTGTGCCGATTCCGGCGTGGTCGAGGTCACTGCGAGCGCAAATGGAACGCCGATCTTCCTGGTCGGCCGGGGCGACGGCCTCTACACGGGGACGTACACCCCGACTGCCGCGGGATCCATGACCGTGTCGGTCACGGCCTCCACCGGAGGAAAGACGGCTACCCGGACGGTCACCGGGCTCGCCTCGGCGACCTACCCGATCACGCCGGGAGGTCCGTCCGTGACGGTGACAACGACGTCGCCTGACGAGAACGCACGACTTCGCTTCGACGGCCAGGCAGGGCAGCGCGTGAGCGTCAAGCTCTCCGCGATCACGATCACGAGCGCCTACGTCTCGATCCTCAAGTCCGACGGCAGCCCGCTCGGCGGCAACGCCTACGTCAGCAGCTTCGGCGGCTTCGTCGACATCCGCACGCTCCCGACCACGGGGAGCTACACGATCCTGGTCGACCCACAGGGAAGCGCAACGGGATCGATGACCCTGACGCTCTACGACGTTCCGCCCGATCTCGATGACACGATCACCCCCGGCGGCCCGCCGTTGACCGCCACGATCGCGACGCCGGGACAGAACGCCCGCCTGCGCTTCGAGGGCCAGGCCGGCCAGGGCGTGAGCCTCAGGCTCTCGCCGGTCACGATCACCAACTCGTACGTCTCCATCCTCAAGCCTGACGGCAGTCCGCTCGGAGACAGCGTCTACGTCAGCAGCTTCGGCGGCTTCGTCGACACGCGTACGCTCCCGACCGCCGGCAGCTACACGATCCTCGTCGACCCGCAGGGTTCTGACACGGGCTCGATCACGCTGACGCTCAATGACGTTCCGCCCGACGTGACGGGCACCATCGTCCTCAACGGCCCAGCGGTGACGGCGACGATGGCGACGCCCGGCCAGACCGCCCGCCTGCGCTTCGACGGTCAGGCCGGACAGCGGATCAGCCTCAAGCTCTCGCCTGTCACGATCTCGAGTTCCTACGTCTCGATCCTGAAGCCGGACGGCAATCCGCTCGGCGGCAACACGTACGTCAGCAGCTTCGGTGGGTTCCTCGACACGCGCACGCTGCCGGCCACGGGCGCCTACACGATCGTCGTCGATCCACTCGACTCGGCCACGGGCTCGATCACGCTGACGCTCTACGAGGTTCCCGCCGACGTCGCGGGCACGATCGCGCCCGGTGGCGCCGCGGCGACGATCGCGACGACGACGCCCGGGCAGAACGCGCGCCTCACATTCGACGGCCAGGCCGGGCAGCGCATCAGCCTCAAGCTCTCTGCCGTGACGATCGCCAATTCGTACGTCTCGATCCTCAAGCCGGACGGGAATCCGCTCGGCGGGAACGCCTACGTAGGCACCTCGGGGGGCTTTCTCGACACGCGCGTCCTCCTCTCCGCCGGCATCTACACGATTCTCGTCGACCCGCAAGAGGGCGCGACCGGATCGGCAACTGTGACGCTCTACGAGGTTCCGCCGGACGTGCCCGGGACGCTCGTCAGCGGCGGCCCGTCGCTGATCGCCAACATCGCCACGCCCGGCCAGAACGCGCGGATCACCTTCGACGGCCGCGCCGGCCAGCGGATCAATCTCCAGTTTTCCGGCGTGACAGTGCTGTTCTCGTTCTTCTCGATCCTCCGCCCCGATGCGAGCCCGCTCGTGTCGCAGACGTTCCTGTTCACATCGGGAAGCACGGTCACCGCCGACCTTCCGGCCGACGGGACGTACGCGATCGTCATCGACCCGCAGTCCAGCGAAACGGGCAGCATGACGTTGTCGCTCACGCCGGGCTAGTCGACTGGAAAACGTAGTCGGCCGACTCGCACACGAGCTCGTAACCGACGTTCATGTAGATCCGGTTGGAGGTCGGATTCGCCAGGTCCGTGTACAAGAAGCAGTACTCCCGCCCGCCGTCGAGCAGGTGACGGCTGAGCTGTCCCACGAGCGCGCTCGCGTAGCCGCGGCGGCGGAACTGCGGCGGCGTATAGACGGGCCCGATCCGGATGCCGTGCGGGGTGGTGCCACCGAAGCCCGACAGCGACACCGTCTGGCCCCCGTCGGCCCAGAGGGCGGTGCCGCCGCTCTTGCTCGCCAGGCGCCGATCGACGATGTCCTCGACCTCGTGCCGCGGCGCGTCCTCGGGGAGAGCCTCTGACTCGAACGCGTGTGTCCAATCCAGGAGCAACTGGCGGTCGTTCGCGCTTGCGAATCGCATCTCTCCGGCCACGTCCTCCGGGAGTTGCGCTGCGCGAACCGCGTAGATGCCCTGCGACATCCGAAGGTGCCGGCGCGCGCCGGTCAGGCTCTGCCATGACTCCGCGAAGAGATCCGCTTCGGGGAGTGCGCCCGTCACGCCGGGCAGCTCCACTCCCTCCTCCACCAGTGCCTCAGCCGCGGATCGAACCGCTGCGGGATCGGTCGGCTGTGCGACGACAAGGTTGAAGGGCGGCGTCATCAGCACGGCCCCGACGCTCTCCCCGCCACTCTCCACGGTCCAGAGGCGGAAGCCCGGGTACGCGGCGGGAGCCTCGACGAGGGTGGTGCAGATCGCGAAGATCAGGTTGTGCCTGGCCTCGTCACGAAGCAGCAACGGACCGGCAGCGTCGAGGAAGGAGAGGAGTGGACGTCGGCGTGTGTTCGGAGCTCCACGGCACCGATGCTACTTCCAGATTCCGCAAGCTCTCCTGAGGGTTCCGTAACGACTGCGGAGTAGCGTCGAGGCGATGCCAAGGTTCCTCCCGGTCGGGAAGGACGCACAGGGCGCCGCACGATTCCTCCTCGCTGCGCTTCCGGCATTGGGCGCTCTCCTGACCGCCCTTGCGATCACGGGCGACCTCGTCGGGCGAATGGCTCGGAACCATCCGGTCGCGAGTTTCGCCGCGTTCGGCTGCGCCGCCCTGGCAGTGTTTCTCGGCGCGGTTGCCGCGTTCGGCTTGCGGGAGGACTCGCCCGAGGAGCGACGCATTCTCTACGTGGGCCTCGTCGTGCTCGGTGCTGGCCTCGTGTTCACGGTCTACGCGGGGGTCAAGACGTGGGGCGACAGACCGCAGCCGAGCATCACCGTCACGCCGAAACGCGGATCCATCGTCGCCGTCTCGGTCCGGGGAATCGGCCTGCGCTCGAGCGACCACCTGGTCGTCGAGGTGGAGCAGCTGCTGCGAGTGACCGATCGGCGGGGCCGCCTTTCGTGGAGGCCGGGGCAACCGCTCTACGGCGCCTCGCTCGGGCCGGACAACTCCGGAGAGATCGAGCAGACAGTCGACCTCCCCCTTCCGGCCGGCGACTTCGACGACCTCGGTGCGCGGGCGTGGGTGGGCGATGAGCCGAGGCCCTGTTACGCGAACGGGAACACGACGGGCTGCGTTCGCGTGCACATCGCGCGGCCCCCGGAACGACCTCAGCTCTCGGTCGACTGGGAGACGTTCGTCAGGGCGCCGAGACTGCTGATCAGGCTGAAGGCACGTAACCTCCCGCCGCGGCCGGCGCGCTCGATGACCCTTCGCGTCTACGGTATCGCAGTGGGACAGCCGCTCAGGAACCTGGCCGAGTGGTCACTCGCGCCGGACGCCGACGGAGTGTTCGATCGGCGTCTGTCGGTGGTCGTCGGGCACGCGTTCTCGGACGTCTGTGTCGTGGCGAGCATCTCGACACGCGAGCCGACGTGTCCGCCGTCCGTCGAACGCGGCACGGTGTGGACGCAGCTCGCAGTTCCGGTCACCTGACACTGACCGAAAACACGCGGGAAGGAATTTGGGGTTACTCGTCGCTTTGTGCCCGCGGTAGCCACGGTTGTCGCTCCAGCAATTGCGCTTCCTTCCTCGTCCCACCAGAAATCGAGGCCGTTCGGCGCACGAGTACCGCCAGGCCGGACACCGACGCGGTTCCCACGGTAGCGGTTGCCGTTGGACGTGTCGTACACGGGGGCGTTCGGCTCACCGCGGAACGACGGTGGAACCCAGAACTGCAAGACACCCCACCGCCAGTTGTCGTAGATCCAGTTGGAGACGACCGGCGGAGACCCTGCTCGCGCAGGATCTCCGCTGTGTCGGCTCAGCCCTCGAGCGGCTCGCCGGTCTCGAGCAGCGTCTTGAGGCCGCTGAGGACGATCATCCAGCCCGCGCCCGAGACGCTTGCGGCCGTCTTTGGCGACTGGTCGAGCTGGTCGTGGACGACAGTCAGCTTTGCGAACCCGCCGCCCTGCGGCTCGATCTCCCAGGTGACGCGGCTGTGCGGCTCTGCCGCCGTCTCCTCGTCGTAGAGCGAGCGCCACGTGTGCTGCAGCTTGCGCGGCGGGTCGGACTCGAGCACCTCGCCGTCCACCCAGAGCTGCGAGCGATCGGGCGAGTAGCCGTGGTAAGGCTCGCCGGGCACGAAGGTCGACTCGACGAGCGAGCCGTGGAAGTACTTCGCGGTGAACTCCGGCTTCGTGATCGCCTCCCAGATCGCCTCCGGCGTCGCCTTGATGAACAGCTGGTAGACCTGCGTCGTCTGCATCTCGGTCATTGTCGTCATGCGCTCTCCTCCACCTGCGTCTTGAGGTCTGCGAGCGCCGACACGCGGCGCTCCGTGTACTTGTCGATCCACCGGTCGTGGATCAACCGGATCGGCACCGGGTTCAGGAAGTGCAGCTTCTCCCGGCCCGACCGGCGCGCGACGACGAGACCCGCGTCTTCGAGCACGCGCAGGTGCTTCATGACGCCGAAGCGAGTCATCTCCAGCTCCGACTCGAGCTCGGTGAGCGTGCGGCCGTCACGCGCGAAGAGCCGGTCGAGCAGGAAGCGCCGCGTCGGGTCGGCGAGCGCCTTGAACACACGGTCGTCGTCGGTCATACGGGCAGAATACGTGACCATCTGGTCACATGTCAAGCCAGCGTTACGCGACCAGACTGAGGTCCTCGTAGATGCGCCGGAGGCTCGGCTCCTGAATGGTGAAGGCTTCTACGACGTCGGGGTCGAACTGGCGTCCGCCCTGCGCCATGATTTCCTCCACGGCATCGTGCCAGGCGAGGGCCTCGCGGTAGGGCCGGTTGCTTGTCATCGCGTCGAGCGTGTCCGCGAGTGCGAATACCCGAGCGCTCAGAGGTATCTCGAGCGCCGAGAGCTGGTCCGGATAGCCGGCCCCATCCCAGCGCTCGTGATGGTTGCGAACGACATCCAGTCCGGCGCCACGGAGCATCTCGACGTGGCCGAGGATCTGCGCTCCGATCGTCGCATGGGATTGGACCTGATCGCGCTCCTCTCCAGTCAGCGGTCCGGGCTTCAGGAGGATCTCGTCGGAGATGCCGATCTTGCCGACGTCGTGGAGGAGGAAGCCGAATTCGAGGCTGGGCTCCTGAAGAAGGGTTGGATCGACGGCTTCTGCGAGCTTGAGTGCGTACTGCTGAACTCGCTGGGCGTGGAGTCCTGTGCTTCGATCTCGGGCCTCGACCGCATCAGCGAGAGCTGTTGCGGTCTGCCGGTATGCCTGTTGTAGAAGCTGCCGTTGGGCGCGCTCGATGCTTGCGATCCGGCTGAGATCGCGTGCATACATCAGGAGTTGGTCGTCGGCACGTTGCGGCAGTGCGGGAACGACGTCGGCGACCTCGTCAGTCAGATGGTCGATCAGGGTCATCAGCTGGAGCGGGCTGAACGGCTTGCGCACAAGCGCTTTGGCGCCGGCCAAGCGAGCGGCGCTCTCGCTGATGTCCTCTCCGGTGAGAAGGATCACGATCGTGTCGTGATTTCCGCCGAGTACGAGCTCCGCGCAGAAAGAGAGGCCGTCCACTCCGGGCAAGCCGACGTCGAGGATGACGACGGCGGGTCGCCAAAAGCGGGCGGCTTCGCGTGCCTCTTCGGCGGAGGCCACTTCTTCTACTTCGAAATCGTCCGCCGCGAGCGTCGTGCGAAGAAGAAGCCTCAGGGACGTGTCGTCGTCAACCACGAGGACTCGGCGTCGCCGAGCGCCGCTAGCCGTAGCGCCACGAGGCGCAGGGCGCGGCGGCGGGTAGGAGGCTGACTCGAGGTCGCCGCGTGCAGTAGCGCTAGACCTGTCGACGGCGCCGAGGAAGCGCGCCAACGAGAAGCCGAACGCCGCCGAGATCGCGAACCAGGCTGCCAGCGCGATCAACGTCCAAACGAGCCAAGCTGGCATCTACCGTCCGCCCTCCCCCATGCTCGGTCCCGTCCCGGGCTCAGCCAGCCCGATGAGGAGCGACACGAAAGCGGCAGCGATCGGGGCAGCGGCCGGGGAAATTGTCATCGTCGTCCTCTTTCTGCGGTCGGGAGTCCAGGCGACGGTTTTGCGACCTGTACTCAGTAAGGGGTGTCGCGGCGCAGAAACTTGCGTACAGCGACCGCTTCCGTTTTGGCAGATTTCGGCAGAATCGTTGCCCGAGGGTTCTGTTTCTTGATTCACCTCAACGAGGGATCTTTTGACAGGCCCAGCAGGGCGGGTTGACAGCGGGTTACGGCTGGCCCATCAGGAGTAGAGGGCACCAATGCGGCGACGACTCCCCTTCCACTCATGACAGTGCTGGCCACGGCGACCGCGCGGGGAATCCACCCGCGCGATCCCGGCGCCGCAGACGAGCCGCCAACGATCGTGGGCGCGGTTTCGACAGAATCGAGCGCCACGCTCGACCGCACCGAGTCGTACGCGGCAAGCCTGTACGAACGCCACAAGGCCGCGATCTTCCGGCATTGCCTGAAGCAGCTCCGCCGTCGCGAAGACGCCGACGACGCTGTCCAGACGACCTTCGTCTATGCCCTCCTGAGCCTGCGCCGCGGCGTCGTTCCGCGAACGGAGCTTCCGTGGCTGTTCACGATCGCCGGGAACGTCTGCTCGTCCCGGCGGCGCTCCGGCCTACGCCGCGGAAGCCTCGAGACGCCGCAGGACCTCGACTCCCTGCAGGACGTCATACCGACGCCCGAACGCTTCAGCTCCGTCAGCGCGGACGACTTCCTATCGGCGCTTCGTGCGATGCCAGACACCCAACGCAAAGCGCTCTTGCTCCGCGAATGGAAGGGCCTGTCGTACAACGAAATCGCAGAGGAGCTCGGACTGTCACAGGCCGCGACGGAAACCCTTCTCTTCCGCGCACGCCGAACTCTCGCGCGAAAGCTGGAAGACAAAGCGGGCGTCCGCACTGCCAACGGCGTTTCCCTCGCATCGCTGATCCGGTCGCTCCTTCCAGCCGGCGCGGGGAAGACACTGGCGGTCGCACTCGGAGCTGCAGCAACGTTCGCAGCGGCTCCGGCCGTGGAGCGTCACGTCGTCCACGGCAGCCCTCAAGCCGCGGTCGCGTCGCCTCGAGCGACGAACGGCCATGCGCGCGTCGCGCGTCCGAGTCTTCCTGTCCGCTCGCACATCTCTGCGAAGCCGCGCGCCGCCACGCGTGTCGCAGGGAAGCCGGCCGGAGCCGCTAACCCGCTCGCGGTCGTCACCGAAAGTGGCGACCCGGCTTCGACGGCGCCGGTCGCTGACGCCCCGAAAGAGGGACCCCCGCCGTCCGCGGCTCCGGCGAAGAATCCCCCACCCTTGCTCGTCGAGGCAGCCAGCACGATCACCACGACGGCGTCGAGCGCGAGCGACACGCTCGAAGTCTCGTCGGCGCCGCCGGTTGTCGGGGAGCTGCCACTGCTTCCGGACGTTCAAGCGCCCGCCGTGACCGTCCCGTTGCCGGCAGCAGCGCTGCGATAGCCCACAGCTGCGGCCCGGTCGCGGCGGCTGGAAGCCGAGTTAAGGCGCCCGCACGCAGATGCCGACTAAGGAGCCGTGAGGTGGTTCCGGATCGCGTTCGTGGTGACGAGCATCGGCGTGGCTACCGGGGCCACGGTCGCGTCCGCGACTAACCCCGCGGGGTCTGGCTCATCGCTCCAGCGGGTAGTTCTCCGACCGTCACAGGTCGGTCGCGGCTATGTGCTCAAGGTGATCCCGGGAGGCCGCAGCGTGCAGGGACAAGTGACTCTGGACATGTGCGGCTTTCGGTTCGGCAGCGAAGATCGCCGGACGGAGAGGCTTCAAGCCGTCTACGTTCGGCGTGGGAGCAAACTGGCTTTATCGAACGAGGTCGTGAGCTATCGACCGGGAGGCGCCGAATACGCAATGCGCGAGGTCGTGCAAGCGATTCGGACCTGTCCTCGACAGCCAGTCCCGAGCGCGGTTCGCGGTGTTCCCTCCTTGAGCTACCGGATCGCCCTGCTCTCCAGCGCGGGCAAGCGGCTCCTACGAGGTGCGATCGTCATGAGGGTCACCGTGTCGGGCACGCTGAGAGGCAAGAAGAAGACCGATACCACCTTCGTCGTCTACCAGCGATCGGAAGACATCCTGTCGGGCATCTACGTGTACGGCGGATCCTTGAAGAGCCGACGCGAACTGGCCTTTGCCGCCTCCGCCCAGAGTGCGCGCAATCTGAAGCGACACCTTTAGGAACTGTGATCAGGACACTGCGTACGCAGCTGGTCGGCACCCGTGACGTGAACGATCACCTTTCGGCGCCCGCAGCAGATCTCTGAGGTCGACCCGGGTTCAGCAGATCCTCCAGCTGTTCAGGCGTGCGCCCACGGCGTCTCCAGCGCGAACACGTCTTCAAGAGCGCCTTGCGTAAACGCACAGCCAGCGCAAATGTTAGCCGCGTTGGAGCCGCCGATCGACCACCGCGACGTGACCACTATCATGGGATTGCTCGGAGACATCCAGCACGATGTGGCTCGGATCCGCCACCTGTTGGAGGACGAAGATGGCCAAGAAGAGGAAGCTGCCGAAGATGACACCTGAGGAGATCGCGCAGCGCGAACTGCATCAGCAGTGGGTCCGTGAGCGGATCGAGTACCACGAGACGAAGGCGCGTGAGCAAGAAGAGGCGCGCGCACGCGAGCAGAAGTAACCGCTCAGCGGTCAGCGCCGGACGGCTAGTTCAGCGCTGATACAGCTGGTCCGTTTTTGCCGCCATGATGAAGTCGTTCCGGTGCAGGCCCTTGATCTTGTGCGTCCACCACGTGACCGTCGTCCTACCCCACTCGGTCACCAGCTCAGGGTGATGCCCCTCATCCTCTGCAAGCTCGCCAACCTTCTTCGTGAATTCCAAGGCTCGCGCAAAGTCGTCGGCAGAAAAGATGCGTCTCAGGCGTTTGATTCCATCGCGCTCGACGATTTCCCAGTCAGGGACCTGGCGCTGAAATTCGGCGAGCTCCGCATCCGTCACAGTTGGTGCGTCCCGGCGGCACGCGACGCAAGCCATCTGCGCCAGTGGACTCGTCTCTCTGACGCGCCTTGAATCGGCCACGCTCGGAAAGGTACTCGACCAGGCGCCCGACGATAATGCGCCGCATCTTGCCCGTCCAAGCCGTCATCTTCGACTTCAACGGGACGCTCTCGCACGACGAGCCGATCCTCTGCGAGATCTTCTGCGACCTCTTCGCCGAGTACGGGCGGCACCTGTCCGCGCAGGAGTACTTCGACGAGCTTGCGGGTCTCTCCGACCCGGAGATCGTGCGCAGGTGGCTCGGTCCGGAGCATCCGAACGTGGACGAGGTGATCGAGCGTCGGACCGCGCGATACCGGGAGCTGGTCGCCGACGGGTCGAGCGTCCCTGAGGCGGTGCGCGACGCGTTGCGCTACGCCGCCGAGCATGTGCCCGTTGCAATCGTTTCCGGCGCAGCGCGAGCAGAGATCGAGACGGTGATCGAGGCGGCGGGGCTCAGCGACGCGGTCGGCCCGATCGTCGCTGCCGAGGACGTCGACGACGGTAAACCGCACCCCGCCGGCTATCTGCGGGCACTCGAGCTCCTCGACAGCCGCCCGAACGCGTCCGACGTGCTGGCCTTCGAAGACACCGAGGCCGGCATTGCATCGGCGAAGGCCGCCGGGCTGCGCTGCTTCGGCGTGCTCGGAACGCTCGCACCGGCGCGGCTCGCGGCCGCGGACGAGATCGTTCCCGCAA
>WNGA01000931.1_pt1 | contig 44863 bp, 40 predicted proteins | sample 5400061 | NCBI WGS metagenome assembly WNGA01 (sample SAMN13153366, study PRJNA577476) | soil metagenome | isolation source: 100 cm soil or saprolite under grassland replicate 2 | place: USA:California | collected 2016-06-15 | reverse complement strand
GGGGCGGCGCTGGTGCAGGTCGGTGGGTGCGGTGGACGCCGCTGCGGGCGGTCAGGCTTTGGCGAGCGCTGCGACGCGTTCGGCCAGGTTTGCGGCGCCCATGGTTTGCAGCCACTCGGCGGCCCGCGCGTAGTTGGGCGGACCGCTGGGCGGCAGCGTCACCTCCAGGTCGCCGCCGCGCATGCTGACCACCTCGCGGAACATGCGCAGCTGCTCGGCGATCGGCGGCGGCATGGTCTGCGCGCGCGCCTCGAGGATGGCTTCCAGGGTGCCGAACTGCAGCAGCAGCGATGACGCGGCTTTGGGGCCGATGCCTTTGGCGCCCGGGATGTTGTCCGAGGAGTCGCCGGCCAGCGCCTTGAAGTCGGCCACCTGCTCGGGCAACACACCCATGCGCTCGACCACCTGCTCGGGTCCAATGCGCATCAGGTCGCGGATGCCGCTGCGCGGTCCGAGCACCGTGACCGAATCCGACACGAGCTGATAGGCGTCGCGGTCGGTGGTCAGCAGCAGACTGTGGCCACCGCGCTTGGTCTCGGCGGCGGCGGCGGCCGCCATGAAGTCGTCGGCCTCATAGCCAGCCTTCTTGCCGACGCCGAACCCGAACGCCTCCGCCAGCTGCGGCAGCCAGTCCAGTTGCAGGACGATAGCCTTATCGAAGACGCGCCCACCCTGGTAGCCAGGCCACAGCTTGTGACGGTACGTCTCGACCCCGAGCGTGTCCCACGCCGCGTAGATCGCCCGCGGCTGCTCGGTGTCCCACAGGTACAGCATCATATTGGTCCACCCGACGATGGCGTTGATCGGCCGGCCCGACGATCCCTTCAGGCTCTTGGGGATCGAATGGTACGCGCGGTGGGCCAGGTTGTCGCCATCGATGACCAGCAGCGGACGTTCTGCGGCGGGCACGCGGTGTTCATGATCGCAGATACGATGAAGCCACGATGCACGCGGACGTCGTGCTGCTCGGCGGCTCGGTCAGGACGTTCGACGCGCAACAGCCACGGGCGACCGCGATCGCCATCGGCGGTGGACGCATCCTGGCGCTCGGCGACGATGTCGAGGCGCTCCGCGGGCCCTCCACACGGGTTATCGAGACCAGCGGCTGCGCGATCGTGCCTGGCTTCGTCGACTCGCACATTCACTTCGGGCAGTACGCGCTCGGGCGACAGCAGATCAACCTCGATGCAGCGGCGACCCTGGACGCGGGGCTGGAGCAGCTCCAGGCGCACGCCCAGCACATGGACGGGACGAGGTGGCTGCGCGGCCGCGGCTGGGACCGCAATCGCTGGGGGCGGCTGCCGACGGCAGCAGATCTGGACCGCGCAGTTCCGAACACACCGGCAGCGCTGTCCAGCCACGATGGCCATTCGCTGTGGCTCAACTCGGCCGCACTCACGGCCGTGGGGATCACCAGCGCGACCCAGCCACCAGCCGGCGGGGTCATTCAACGCGACGAAAGCGGCCAGCCGAGCGGGGTGTTGTTCGAGAACGCGCAGGGTCTGGCGCGCACGCGGATGCCCGAGCCGTCGCACGATGAGCTTGTGCACGCGCTGCGGCAGGCATTGCCGGTCGCAGCGGCCGCGGGCCTCACGGGGCTGCACAACATCGAGGACGAGCACTCACTGGCGGCATTTCGCTCGCTCGAAGCAGGACGCGAGCTGACGCTGCGCGTGTACCACGGCGTCCGACGCGGACAGTTGCGAAAGGCACGCGCGCTGGGGCTCCGAACGGGTGAAGGCAGCGACTGGCTGCGGATCGGACCGGTGAAGTTGTTCTCGGACGGGGCACTCGGCTCGCGGACCGCGCATCTCCTGGAGCCGTACGCGGGCACGAGCGATGGCTATCGCGGGGTGCCGACGCTGGAGCTCGAGGAGATCGTCGAAGACATGCGCGAGGCGGCAACCGCGGGACTCGACGTGGCCGTGCACGCGATCGGCGATGCCGCCGTACGCTCCGTCCTGGACGCTGTCGAGCGGACGCGGCAGCTCGAGCCGGCGGCGCGACACACACAAATGCGGATCGAGCACGCGCAGTTGGTGCATCCCGACGACATGCCGCGCTTCGCCGCGCTCGGCGTCATCGCCTCAATGCAGCCGATTCACGCGATCGCCGACTGGCACGCGGCCGATGCGCATTGGGGCGATCGAGCGCGCCACGGCTACGCGTGGCGCAGTTTGCTCGACGCGGGTGCGCTGTTAGCGTTCGGCACCGATGCACCGGTCGAGCGTCTCGAGCCACTGGCCAGTCTGCACGCGGCAACGACACGCCGCGATCCGGACGATCAACCGCGCGGCGGCTGGTATGCCGAGCAGTGCCTCACGCTCGACGAAGCGGTGCGCGCCTACACGTTCGGTTCAGCGAAAGCCGAGAGGGCGGAAAGCCGGCGCGGATCGCTGGCATCCGGAAAGGACGCCGATCTCGTGGTGCTGCGACCAGATCCGTTCAACCGTGAGCCCGATGCCGTGCGAGAGACGGATGTCGCGCTGACGATGGTGGGTGGACGCATCGCCCATGAAAGCTGAGATCGATGAACGCTGAGCTCAAGCCGCGGCGCACGTGCCTGTCGGTGCCGGGCAGCAACGCGCGCATGCAGGCCAAGGCCACGACGCTGCCCGCCGATCAGGTGCTGCTCGATCTCGAAGACGCGACGGCGGCGTCCGAGAAGCAGGCAGCGCGAGCGGTGGTCATCGAGTCGCTCCGCACACTGGATTTCGGCAAGAGAGTGGTCAGCGTGCGGATCAACGGGGTCGATACGCCGTGGTGCTACCGCGACATAGTCGACGTGGTCGAAGCCGCGGGCGATCGGATCGAGACCCTGTACCTCCCCAAAGCGGAGTCGCCCGCGGATGTGCAGTTCGTGGATCGGCTTCTTGGCCAGATCGAGCTCGCACGCGGCTGGCCGGTGGGACGTATCGGACTCGAAGTGCTGATCGAGTCAGCAGCTGGACTGCAGCGGGTCGACGCGATCGCGCAAGCCTCGCCGCGACTGCAGAGTCTCACGTTTGGGCCAGGCGATCTCTCGGCGAGCCTCGGGCTGGGCCAGCTCACAATCGGCACCCTGGAAAGCGCTTACCCTGGCGACATCTGGCACTTCGCGTTGATGCGCATGCTGGTCGCAGCGCGGGTCAACGGACTGTTAGCGGTCGATGGACCGTACGCCGCCTTCAACGACCTGGCCGGTCTGGAAGCCTCGGCGCGGCGCACCGCCGCGCTCGGCTTCGACGGCAAGTGGGTCATCCACCCATCGCAGATCGAGCCGGTCAATCGGCTGTACTCGCCCGATTCCGCCACGTATGCTCGGGCGGAGGGGATCCTGGCGGCCTATCGACAGGCGACCGAGGGCGAGGGACGCGGGGCGGTGCGCTTCGAGGGCGAGATGATCGACGAGGCCACACGCAAGATGGCGGAGTCGGTGGCGCGCCGCGGCCGCTGGCTCGGCCTGCAGGGCAGCTGAGCGGCTTCGCCGCCGTACTGGAAGGGCGGCAGCGCGCGCACAGGGCGAGCTACTGCGTACACATGGAGAGCGGGCTGCACGTGCACGTACACACAGAGAGTGGCTGCGCGCGTGAACGAGGGAGCGTGAACGAAGGAGCGGCTGCTACTATCGGCCGCGCCATGAGCGTGCTCGGCCCCACTCGCGTCAATCCAGAGGCGGCGCTGGCGCGCTACGAGGCGATGACGCCGCGTTCGCGCGCGTTTTTCACCCGGGCGGTCGACCGCCTGGCGGGTGGCACCACCCGCACTACCGTGTACTTCGACCCGTACCCACCCGTGATGGTGCGCGGCGACGGCTGCTCGATCGAAGACCTCGATGGCATCAGTCGACTCGACTTCCTCAACAACTACACGTCGCTGATCCTGGGCCATGCCGATCCGCGCGTGACGGCGGCGGTGACCGACCAGGCGCAGCGCGGCACGGCCTTCGCCGCCCCGACCGAGAACGAGCTACGGCTGGCGGAGCTCATCTGCTCGCGCGTGGCGTCGATCGAGCGCCTGCGGTTTGCCAATTCGGGCACCGAAGCGACGATGTTCGCGATCCGCCTGGCGCGGGCGTTCACCCGCCGCGACAAGGTCCTGATCTTCGAGGGCGGCTACCACGGCAGCCACGACTACGCCGCGGCGACCAGCAGCGCCGGGATCCCCGACGTGGTCCGCGCTACGGTCGTGTCCGCCCCGTACAACGATCTGGATGCCGTCTCGCGCGTGGTGCGCGACACCGGCGCCGACCTCGCCGCGATCATCGTCGAGCCGATCATGGGCTCCGCGGGCGTCCTGCCCGCGCGACGCGATTTCCTGCACGGGCTGCGTGAAATCGCGAACGCGAACGGCAGTCTGCTGATCTTCGACGAGGTCATCTCGTTGCGGGTCGCACCCGGCGGCGCCCAGGAGGTCTTCGGCGTCCGACCCGATCTCACGACGCTCGGCAAGATCATCGGCGGCGGTTTTCCCGTCGCGGCGTTCGGCGGGCGCGTCGACATCATGGCCCTGCTCGATCCGCGCGGCGGCAGTCCCGCGATCCCGCACGGCGGCACGTTCAACGGCAATCCCGTCGGCACCGCCGCCGGGATCGCCACCCTCGAAGCACTGACACCCGAGGTATATGCGCAGCTGAACGCACTGGGCGATCTGGTGCGCACCCGGTTGGGTGACCTGTTCGAGGAGCTGGCGGTGCCCGTCCAGGTCACTGGGCTCGGCTCGTTGTTCAATATTCACTTCACCGCGGAGCCGATCGTCGACTACCAGACCTCCCGCGCTGGCGCGAACGAGCAGAGCCGCGCGGCGATGCTGGCGCTACTGAACGAAGGCATTTTCCTGGCTCCGCGCGGCATGGGCTGCGTCTCGACCCCGATGGGCGAAGCCGAAGTTGATGCGCTGGTGAACGCGATGGCCCGCGTGTTGACCGCTAACTGACGTCGCGGTAGGCGCGATAGATCGGCTCGGGCGCATGGCGCAGCGCGTCTGCAAGTGCTTCGTACTCGCGCGGGTGGGTCACGTTGCGCAGCGCTTCGTCCGGCGAGAACCAACGCGCCTCGAGGACTTTCTTTTCCGAGGGCCACGGCTTGGGGTGATCTGTCGACGATGTGCCGCGGAAGATCACGATCAGCAGGTCCTGGTTGACGTGTGCGTAGATGCCCACCAGGCGACCGATCGATGCCGCACAGCCGGCCTCCTCGAGCAGCTCGCGCTGAAGGGCGCCGAGCAAGTCCTCGCCTGACTCGACGCGACCACCTGGCAGCTCCCAGCCAGCTTTGGCCGTGCGCACCAGCAGCACGTCGCCCGCGGCGTTGGTGATCACGCCGCCGACGCCGACGATGCGCATCCCTCTACCCTCTACAGGATGCCCGCACCTGTCGAGGCTGTGATGATCGGCGCCGGCAATCGCGGCTGGCGCGTGTATGGCGAGTACGCGCGACAGCATCCCGGTGAGCTGCGCTTCGTCGCCGTGGTCGAGCCCGATGAGGGTCGCCGCGAGCGCTTCGCCGAACTCCACGGCCTGGGACCCGAGTGCCAGTTCAGCTCCTGGGAGGAGCTGATCGCGAAGCCGCGCCTGGCAGCGGCAGCGATCAATGCCACACTCGATCGCACCCACCATCCGAGCACACTCGCACTCCTCGAGGCGGGCTACGAGGTGCTGCTCGAGAAGCCCATCGCGGCGACGCCCGAGGACTGTCTGGAGCTGGTGCGGGCGGCCGAACGACTCGGACGCAGCCTGCAGATCAGCCACGTGCTGCGCTACGCGCCGTTCTTCAGGACGATCTACCACGTCGTGCGCAGTGGCGAGCTCGGCGACGTGGTCGCCGTCGACTGGCGCGAGAACCTCGTGTACTGGCACTACGCGCACAGTTTTGTCCGCGGCAACTGGCGCAACTCGTCCACCACGGGGCCGATGCTGCTCACCAAGTGTTGCCACGACCTGGACCTGCTGGTGTGGCTGTTCGGAACGTGCGAGCGCATCGCCTCGTTCGGCGAGCAGCGCTACTTTACGTCGAGTCAGGTCGGCCCCGAGGTGCCTGCGCGCTGTCTCGACGGCTGCCCGCGCGCCGAGGTGTGCCTGTACTACGCGCCGCGGCTGTACCTCGATCGGCTTGCCGAAAACCCCGACAACTTCACGGTGGCCGCGATCACCCTGGACCACACCGAGCGTGGCGTGCTCCACGCCCTCGAGGTCGGACCGTATGGGCGGTGCGTGTATCGCTGCGACAACGACGCGGTCGACCACCAGGTCACGACACTGCGCTTCGCGGGTGGCCAGTCGGTGAGCCTGACCATGCAAGGTGCATCACACGTCGAGGGACGCACGGTCCGCATCGACGGCATGCGTGCCACGCTGCTCGCCAACGAAGCACGCAACGAGATTGCCGTCGTCGATCACGCCACCGGCAACAGTCGATCGATCGAGCCGCCGCCGGTGCTGGGCGGCCACGGCGGCGGCGACTGGGGCCTGATCCGCGCGTTCGTCGCGGCCATGCGTGGGCAGCGACAGGATGTGCTGACCTCAGCGCGCGAGTCGGTCGAGAGCCACCTGCTCGCCTTCGCCGCCGAAGAAGCCCGACTGAGTGGCACCGTGGTCGACATGGCAAGCTATCGCGCTCGCATCGAGCAGCAGTTGTCGACGGAAGCACGCGCGTGAGCACCGAAGCCTGGCTGGCCCAGCTATCACTCGAAGATCAGGTCGCGCAGCTGATGGTGCCGCGGCCAGCCAAGCTCGAGCTGCCACCACAGCACTACTCAGAAGCCTTCAGCGCGGGCGGCATTATCGTCGACCGCGGCGTCTACCAGGACCCGCGCCAGATGGCGACCTACATCGGCCAGGCGCAGCGCGCGGCGCTGGCCCGCAACGGTGTGCCGCTGTTCATCTGCTGCGACCACGAGGGCGGGCACATTCGCTTCATGCGCACGGTGGCGACGGCGGTGCCGTCGAATATGGCGCTCGGCGCCGCCGCCGATCCCGAATGCGCAGCTGAGGCAGCGCACGTGCTCGCGGAGGAGCTGCTCGCGGTGGGCGTGAACTGGACGCTCGGACCGGTGGCGGACGTGAACGTGAACCCGCGCAACCCGGTCATCGGTACACGCGCATTTAGTGATGATCCAATGGTGGTCTCGGCCTATGTCGCGGCAGCGGTGCGCGCCTATCAGGAGGCCGGGCTCCTGGCGTGCGCGAAGCACTTCCCCGGGCACGGCGACACCGATGTCGACTCGCATATCGGCCTGCCGCGCCTGGAGCACCCTCGGTCGCGCCTGGAGGAGGTCGAGCTGGTGCCATTCCGCGCCGCGATCGCGGCCGGTGTCGGCAGCGTCATGACCGCCCACATCCTGGTGGAAGCGTTCGATCCCGAGTGGATTGGGACACTGTCGCCGACCATCCTGACCGACCTGCTCCGCAACGAGCTCGGTCATCACGGCATCATCGTCACCGACGCGCTGGAGATGGCCGGCGTGGCCGATCTGCTACCGGAGCCCGAGGCGGCGATCGAGTCGGTCCGCGCGGGCGCCGATATGCTCCTGACCGGCCGCGATCCGGCGGGCAATCAAGAAGTCTTCGTGGCGCTGGTGGCAGCTGTCCGCTCGGGGCGAATTCCTGCCGCCCGATTCGAGGCCGCGGTGCGCAACATTCTCGATGCCAAGACTCGCTACATCCGCCAGCCGCTGCCGGACCCAGGGCGAGCAGAGCGCGAGGTCGGCTCCGAGGAGCACCGCCAGCGGGCGCTCGAGCTGGCGCGGCGCAGCATCAGCGTTGCGCGCGATCAGTCGGGCGTGCTGCCGCTGCCGCGCGATCGAGGCGAGGGGCTGCTGGTTCTGAGTCCACTGGGCAGTCGGCGCACGATGATGGAGACGTGGACCTTCGGTGAGAGCTTGCTCGGCGACGAGGTCGTGAGCAGAGCACCCGGCACGATCGTCGAGGCGGTTGAGTATCCGGTGTCCGCGGCGCGACGTGGCGAGCTAGCGCCAGAGCTCGAGCGGGCGGAAATCGTGCTCGTGGGCACTCTGAACGCCATCGTCGATCCCGATCAGGTCGAGTTCGTGGAGTGGCTCCGCGAGGCCGCGCCAGGCGCACAGCTGGTCGTGGCGGGGCTGCGCACGCCGTACGACCTGCTCGCGCTGCCGTGGCTCGAGACGTACGTGTGCGCGTACTCGACTGTGGACCCGAGCATCATCGCCCTGGCCGAGGTGCTGTTCGGTGAGCAGCCAGCCCGAGGTCGTGTGCCGGTCAGCCTCGCGAGTTAGACCAGCGCGAGCGCGACGCCGAGCAACCCACTGACCATCGACACCAGCCAGAAGCGCTGCGCCACCTGCATCTGGCTCCAGCCCATCACCTCGAAGTGGCGATGCAGCGGCGCGCGCAGCAGCAGGCGTCGACCACCCGTGAGGCGGTAGTAGCCGACCTGCAAGATGACGGAGACGGTCACCGCCACGAAGACGAGACCGATCAGCGGCAGCAGCAGGATCTGGCCAAGCATCAGCGCCACGACGGCCAGCGTGGCACCCAGCGCCAGGGCGCCGGTGTCGCCCATGATCACCTGCGCCGGGTAGGCGTTGAACCACAGGAACGCCAGCAGCGCGCCAGCGATCGTGAAGCAGAAGATCAACAGGTAGACCTGGCCCTGGAGGTAGGCGATCGTGCCGTAGGCGGCGTACGCCACCGCGGCCGTGTGGCCAGCCAGACCGTCGAGTCCATCGGTGAGGTTGACCGCGTGCGCTGTCCCGACTATCGCGAGCCACGCCAGCGGCACCATTAGCCATCCGATATGGATGGGCAGCACCAGGCCAGGCAGAAATACGTGATCGACGCCGAGCCAGCCTGGATGCACCAGGATGATGGCCGCGGCGAACGCGGCCACGCCGAGCAGCGCGAACTTGGCTCGGGCAGACAGACCAGCGCCGCTGCTGCCAACCAGCGAACTCAGGTCGTCGTACGCGCCGAGCGCGCCCGTCACCAGGAGCGTCAATACCGGCAGCAGGACCGAGCGGCCGCCTTCGCCGCGCCACGTCAGGGTCACCGCGGCGACCAGCGCAACAGCGGGTGCGATGAACAACACACCGCCCATCGTGGGTGTTCCCGTCTTGCTCGCGTGCGAGGCGAGCTCGTGCGCGCTGACCTGCTTCCCGATGCCCGCTCGGCGCAGCATGGCCACACCGGGGTAGCCGAGCGCGAGCGTCAGCACGAAGGCCGCCGCGGCCATGGCCAACGCGACAGGCATATCTGCGCTCCAGCATAGCGGTCGGCCGCGGCGCGCGCAGGAGCAAGGCCCTGCACGACTTCGACTTCTGGCTCACTCCGCTCGACCGGCGCCGCTCGTACATCAGTCGCGTGCTGACCCATCGCGAGCACGCGCACGAAGTCATCGCCTTCGACCTGGCCGGCTTCCTCCGCAAACGCTGGACAGCGCTGCACGATGAGCGACTGGTCCAGCTGCGGCAGCTGGTCGGCATGCGCATCCGGCTGGGAATCCTCGCCTCGCTCGGCAACACGCTGCTGTTTCTGGCGCCCGTGACGGTGGTGTCGTTCCTACTGGTGAGCGGCTCGCTGGAGTTCTCGCAGGCGGTCGATGTTGTGGGATGGCGTCGACGCCAATGACCTCAACCTCTGTGACCGTCGGCGGCAGGGCGAGGCGAAGATACACTCGACCGTGTGACCCTACTCACGGGCGGGCAAGCCCTTGCCCGCGCCCTGCGCGCCGAGGGCATCGACGTCATCTTCGGCATCGTCGGGACGCACAACGTGCAACTGTTCGATGGGCTGTACGACGTGGATGGGCTGCGCGTCATTACCACGCGCCACGAGCAGGGCGCGGGGTTCATGGCCGATGGCTATGCCCGCGCCAGCGGACGCATTGCCGCATGCCTGGTGGTGCCCGGGCCGGGCGTGACCAATCTCATGACCCCGCTCGGCCAGGCCTATCTGGACTCGGTGCCGTTGCTGGCCGTGGCCGGCCAGAACCCCAGCGACCGACTCGATCAGCGCTTCGAGGAGTTCCACGAGCTGCACCGCTCGCTCGAGGTCACCGCTTCGGTGACGCTCCGCTCGACGCGCCTGCGAAACCCGGCCGACGCACCAGCCACCATCCGCGAGGCCGTTCAGCTCATGCGCAGCGGTCGGCCGCGACCCGTGTTCCTCGAAGTGCCGATGGATGTCGCGGCCGCGCAGCAGGAAGTCGAGGAGCTGCCACCGACCGAACACGGTGCCCCGCGCGCTGAGGTCGACCCCGAGTTGATCGAACGTGCGGCGCAGCTCCTGAGCAAGGGCAAAAAGCCGCTGGTGGTAGCGGGTGGTGGCGTGATCAGCGCGGAGGCGGGACCGGTGCTGCGCGAGGTGGCGGATCAGCTCGGCGCGCCGGTGATCACCACCGTGCACGGTCGTGGCGCAGTGCCCGACGACGATCCGCTGGCGCTGGGCGACGGCTGGAGTCGACTCGACTTCTTCGATCCACTGCTGGCCGAAGCCGACGTTTGCCTCGCCGTCGGCACCTCCTTCGGCACCGTCAACGACTCGACCCGCGGCGCCAAGCTGCCCGAGTCACTGGTCCAGATCGACATCGACCCCACTGCGATCGGTCGGCACCGACCCGCGAGCCTTGGCGTCATCGGTGATGCCCGCCGAGCGCTCGAACAGCTTCGGCATGAGCTCGGGCCGGGCAGCACGCGCAAGGTGTGGTGCGACGTACCCGCGTGGCGCGCCGTCAAACGCACCGCGATGGGCCGCGTGGTCGAGCCGGTCATGCAGTTGCTCGATGATCTGCGCGCGGCGCTGCCGCGGGATGCCATCGTCGCCGATGACCTGTGTGTCGCTGGCTACTGGGCGCCATTGGCACTCGATGTGTTCGAGCCACGCACCTTGCTGCACCCCGGCATGTGGGGCACGCTTGGCTACGCCTTGCCCGCCGCCATCGGCGCCCAGATCGGTCGACCGGATCGAGTCGCGGTCGCATTGTGCGGTGATGGTGGCTTCCTATACACGAGCCAGGAGCTCAGCACTGCCGTCACCGAGGATGTCAACGTGATCGCGATCGTGTTCAACGATCACGCCTTCGGCGCCTTGAAGTTGTTCCAGGACCGACTCTTCCGCGGCCGCCGCATCGGCGTCGAGCTGCGCAATCCTGACTTTGCCAAACTGGGCGAAGCCTACGGCGCCAGCGGCGTGAAGCTGCGCGAACGTACCCACCTCGGACCGGCCGTGAGAGAGGCGGTCGAACGTGGCGGCGTGACGGTCATCGAGTGCCCCATCGATTTCGATGCACCACCGCCGTGGATGCCTTAAGGAACACGATCGGGTGCCGATAGTCGGTACAGATGACTGGTCGGTGGACGTGGCTGCGCCGTGGGGCGCGAGTTGGGGTCGCAACGAGTGCGCCAGTTGCGGCCGGGGTGCTGCTCATCTGGCTTGTGCCGGCGCTGATGTTCGGATATCCGCTCGCCCTACTGCCCTTGCTGCTTGCGGCACCGCTGGCAATCGCCGGTCTGAATGGCCGTCGAGCAATCGCCGCGGCCTTTGTCGCCGGGTTGATCTCGAGCGCGCTGGGGACCGCGACGCTGTGGTTCGGCTGCAAGGTGCTCGGCTCGTGGATGTGGGGGCTGGTCACTCAGGCGACGATGTCGCCGATGCCGACGTGGACGCCACGCGTCATGCTGTTGCCGACAACCATGGTGTCATGGCCGCAGCAGGACATCCTGGTGTTCCAGCCGCTGCTTGCAGTCGTCCTGGCAATTGTCGGACTCGGGTTGCGCGTGGTCGTCGCGCACGCGACGCCGCACATCTCGCGGGTGCTGCCGCGGTCGCTGAACGCGCGGCTGCAGTTGCTGATCGCGGCCATGACGACGTTGACAGTGGTTGTTGGCTGGGTCGGCTTCAGCGCGCTGGAGGACATGCATTTCCGCGGTCACCAGGTCCAGCTGCACGTGCGCTGGCAGGGCATCGTGGGCGACGCGCACACCGCCCTGCAGGACGAGGCGCTTGCTCGCGCTACCGGCGCCGATTCGCAGGCCCAGGGGCAGCGGCTTGTGTTGCTGCTGAACTCGCTCGATAAACCGGCCAGTTTTCCGGGTCTCTCGGCCGGCGCGGACTCCATCAAGGGCTTCTACAAGCAATACGAAACGCTGGTTCTGCGCGCTCGCGACACGGTCGCCACGTACCACGCCGATCCCAGCGACCCGCACGGTTTGTTCGAAGCCTCAACGGCACTGGCCGCGCTCGACCAGCGACTCGACGACGATGCCGTCGCGCTGATCGACGGCGACGACGCAGTGCACCACGCGCGACTCTTCGTGGTCATGATCGCCGTCGGCTTGTGCGCCGCGCTCGGTTTGTGGCTCGGCCAGAGGAGTGTCGCGTCGATCCTGGCGCCCATCCACGCGCTCGCCGCGCATCTGTCGCGCGTCGCGCGCGGCGAGTTCGCGCAGCGCGTGCTGCCCAGCGGACCCCAGGAGCTGCGCCACCTGGCTGAGGACGTCAATCGCATGACCATCGACCTGGAGCGCCTGTACGCGGTCGAGCGCAAGATGTTCCAGGAGCAGCTGTGGCACCAGGCCTTCCATGATCCCCTGACCGGTTTGCCGAATCGCGCCCTGCTGCGCGATCGCCTCGATCAGGCGCTGGCTCGCTCCGAGCGCCTGGGCCGCCCGACTGGCGTGCTGGTCATCGACATCGACAACTTCAAGGTGGTCAACGACAGCCTCGGGCATCAGTTCGGCGATGAGCTGTTGCAGATCGTGGCCGAACGCATTCGCGGCGTATTGCGAGCCGGTGACACCGCCGCCCGACTGGGTGGTGACGAGTTCACGATCCTCGTCGAAGACGTCAGCGATGTCGACGAAGTCACCGCTGTCGCCGAGCGCGTAACTGAGAAGCTACGCCGCTCGATCACGCTGAGCGGACGGGAAGTGTTCGTGTCCGCGAGCATCGGTGTGGCGTTGAGCCCACCGTCGGCGATCACCCCCGAGGCGCTGCTGCGCAACGCCGATCTGGCCATGTACCGCGCGAAGTCGGGTGGCAAGAGTCGCTGGCAGGTCTACGAGCAGAGCCTCGAGACCCGCGCCCGCGAGCGCCTGGACATCGAGATCGACCTGCGGCGCGCGCTGGACCGCGGCGAGTTCCGCGTCTTCTACCAGCCGATCGTGCAGCTGGCCACGGGCAGAGTCGTGGAAGTCGAAGCGCTCGCGCGTTGGGAACACCCCGAGCGCGGTCGCATCACCCCGGATGCCTTCATCCCCATTGCCGAAGAGACTGGGCTGATCGTGCCGCTTGGCCAGTGGGTGCTCGAGGAGGCGTGCAAGCAAGCGCGTGCGTGGCACGAGCAGTACCCGCAGCAGCCGGTGGTGATGAGCGTGAACCTGTCGGCGCGACAGTTCCAGCACCCGAGCCTGGTCGAGGACATCGCACGGGCCGTTCAACAGGTGCGACTCAATCCCAAGTGGCTGAAGCTGGAGATCACCGAAAGCGTGCTGATGCAGGACATCGAGGCGACCGTGGCGACCTTGCACGCGCTGAACGGCCTCGGCATCCAGCTCGCGATCGATGACTTCGGCACCGGCTACTCATCGCTGAGCTATCTGAAGCGGTTCCCCGTCGACACGCTCAAGATCGATCGGTCCTTCGTGAGCGGTCTGGGTGAGGATGCCCAGGACACCGCGATCGTGCGCAGCGTGGTCGACCTGGCCAAGACGCTGAACCTGAACGTGACTGGCGAGGGCATCGAGACCGCCGCCCAGGAGGCCCAGCTGGCCGAGCTCGGCTGCGACCTCGGCCAAGGCTTCCTCATTGCCCGACCCGCGCCCGCGTCCACCATTGGCCACGTGCTGCGCGGCCCGATCGCCAAGCGCGCCGCATAACCGCCGGTTGCCTCTCCGTCTGGGAGGCTCTATCCAAGGGTGAGGGCTGCCGCGGCTATGATCCCGGCAGGATGGGATCAACAGCGCATCTCCCGCGCCTCGTCGGCACCCGTTACGTCGTCCCACTCCGCGAGGGCGGCTCGGTGCCGGCGGTGGTGGAGTCCGAGCACGATGGCACGTACGTGGTCAAGTTCCGCGGCGCGGGACAGGGACCGAAGGCACTGATCGCCGAAGCGCTCTTTGCCAGCGTCGCGCAGGTGATCGAGATGCCGATTCCGCGAGCTGCGATCGTCGACCTGGCCGAAGGCTTTGGTCGAAGCGAGCCCGATCCCGAAATCCAGGACATCCTGCGCGCCAGCGTCGGCACCAACTTCGGTCTGGGCTACTTGCGCGGTGCGCTCGCATTCGACCCCGCCGTCGATAGCCCCGCCCTCGAGCGCGAGCTGGCCGCCGATATCGTCTGGCTGGATGCCTATCTGACGAATGTCGATCGCACCCCGCGCAACACGAACCTGCTCATGTGCGACGGTCGAATGTGGCTGATCGATCACGGCGCCGCGCTGTTCGTCCACCATCGGTGGGCAGGCTGGCGCAAGCGCATTCAGGGCACGTTTCCACAAATCGCCCAACACGTCCTGCTGCCATTCGCGGGGCCCATCCACGAGGCTGATGCGCGGCTGCGTCCGCGACTCGAAGACTCGATCCTGCGCGAGGTGGTCGAGTCGGTGCCCGAGGAATGGCTCGATCCCGATCCCGATGTTGGCGACGCGACCGCCCTGCGAGCGGCGTACCTTACCTACCTACAGGAGCGTTTGCATGGACCGCGCGCGTGGCTAGCCGAAGCGGAGGCAGCGCGGCAGCGCGGGCCTGAGAAACTGCGGCTGCGCGAAACGCATCGTGTGGTATAGCTACGCGACCATCCGCCTGGTGCCGCGGGTCGAACGCGAGGAGTTCATCAACGTCGGCGTGGTTCTTTTCGCGCGCGAACAGCGTTTTCTTGCCGCGCGCATCGACCTGGATCGCGACCGACTAGCTGCGTTTGCGCCAGAGGTCGACCTGGACCTGGTCGAGCGGCACCTGCGCACGTTCCTGGACATCTGCGCCGGTGATCCGCGCGGTGGTCCGCTGGCCGAGCTGCCCACTCCCGAGCGCTTCCTCTGGCTGGTGGCGCCGCGCAGCACGATCATTCAGACCTCGGCGGTCCACGTCGGCCGTAGCGACGATCCCGAGCAGGCGCTGCTCGAAGTGTTGGCGGAGCTAGTCCAGCGACCGGCGTTCGATCACGACGTTGCTCACACGGCGGGCGCGTAGCGCTCGACCAGCGCGAGCAAACCGTCGACGTCGAAGGGCTTCGCCAGGCACGTGCGCACGCCCATCATGCGCAATCGATCGGCGGTGCGCGGGAGATCGTGCGAAGCCGACGTCACCACGACCGGGATCTCAGCGCACCTGTCGGTGCGCCGACATTCCTCGAGGAATGTCCAGCCGTTCATTACCGGCATCATCAAATCGAGGACGATCAGGTCCGGGCGCGTTTCACGCACCGTCTCGAGCGCTTCGGCGCCGTTGGTGGCTTCGCGCACCTGGTACCCATCGTCGCGGAGGACTTCGCTGACGAGCCCCCGTATGGCGTCGTCGTCCTCAACTACGAGAATGTGAGTCATTCTGGTCAAAGGGCCTTTGAGTTGGAATCGGTGCGGCACAAACTATGCCGCCGCCGCCCACCTTTCCGCCCTTGCAGCATCGCCGAACGTCAGTGCCACGCCGAGGCCACTCAACGCGGCGAGCGTGGCGATGGACGCGCTGCGGTCACTCCCGCCGATGCGCAGCTCGAGCCGATCTGGCGACAGCGCGGTGTCGTGTAGTGCCTGCTCCACGTCTGCCACCAGATCGGGGTCGCTGAGCGAGACCGCGATGCTGAGCGGCCCCGTGAGATGCCGCGCTACCGCCTGGCGACATGCTTCGCGCAATGTCCAGCGTCCGAGCTCGGCGGCGAGCCCGCTCTCTTCGGCCAGCGTCGTGAGCGAGGCCGCCTCGAACACGCCCCGCCGCGGGTGGTGCCAGCGCGCGCGCGCCGTCATCTGGCCAGCCAACGGCTCGAAGAAGAGCTCCAGCTGATCCGCCTCGATCGCGGAGCGCAGATCCGACTCCAGCTCCAGGCGCTCCATGACGTCGCTGCCCATGCTCGGATCGAAGATCTCGTAGCGTGACTTGCCAGCAGCCTTGGCGCGATACATGGCCAGGTCGGCCTCGCGCAGCAAGTCATCCGAGCTGTGGCTGCGATCGGTGTCGAGCGCGATGCCGATGCTGGCCGAGACCTGCACCTCCTGCCCATCGAGCACGAATGGCTGGCGCAGCGCCTCGGCGATACGCTCCGCCGAGCGAGCCACCTGGCTCACGTCGCGCACGTTTTCGAGCAGCACGGTGAACTCGTCGCCACCGAGTCGTGCGATCGTGTCCTCCCAGCGCACGCACTGCCGCAGGCGCTGGGTGGCGATGGTGAGCAGCGCGTCGCCGGCGGCGTGGCCGTGGGTGTCGTTCACTGTCTTGAAGTTGTCGAGGTCGAGGAACAGGACGGCGATGCTGCCATCTTCGGCGCGTCGAATCGCGTGCTCGAGTCGCTCGGAGAAGAGCGCGCGATTGGCGAGATCGGTCAGGGGATCGTGGAACGCGCGATGCTCGAGCTGCTCGTTGAGTGTGCGCAGCTTGCGCACGCTGTCCACGGCACGGTCAACGTAGCGGCGGCTCAGGTAGCGCATCGCCAGCGGCGGCAGCACGAACGCCACGACGCCGAGTGTTGAGAAAGCTGCCGCGGCGGCCGTGGTCACCAACACCGCCATCGCCGTCTCCAGGGCGACGCGCCGGAGCTGGCCACGGCGCGTCGCCGCGCGCACCACTCCCAACGCCATAGCCAGCAACAGTGCGCCCATCGGGCCGACCAGCATGCCCCCCGCGGCCATCGCCGCCAGGCTCAGCGCCAGACCATTCCGCCCCCCGGTCTCGCCACCGCGGCGGTCGAGGAGAACCAGCACCGCCAGCAACAGCCCCAGCAACGTCCAGTCGGGTGCCGACTGGCCACTGAGCAGCGCCCACGCGCCCGCGCCTGCCGCGCTCACCACGAGGCCGACCTCGAGCAGCCGTTTCCGGGACACCGTTTGGCTCTGGGTCGCCGGCCGCGGCGGCAGGGCGTTGGCGTGCTCGGTCCCAGCCATGTCCTCGCCTGCGGATGGCTCATTCACCTGTTCCTCGACTGCGATCTCGGCGACGCCCGAGAGCTCGCAGAACTCGCTGCGATTGCCACCGATCCGCTTCGCCTGCGCGAGCGCCACCTCGGCAGCTTCGAAGAGCTGCTCGGCCAGTAGCGCCGGGCCGGCTGCCACGACCGCGCCAACGCTGACGGTGACCCGCGCCTGCTCCACGCTGCCCGGCACTTCGTATCGCCGATCCGCGACCGAGCGACGGACGCGCTCCGCCACCACCTGCGCCTGGGCCAGATCGGTCTCGGGTAGCAGCACCGCGTACATGCCACCGGCCAATCGTGCGGCGAGATCGTACTCGCGCGTAGCTTTGCGAATCACGACCGCGGTGCCGCGGATCACCGCGTCGCCGGCTTGCGGACCGTACGCCGCGTTCACCTCGCCGAGGCCATCGAGGTCGAGCAGAACGAGTGCCGTCGAACGCTTGAAGCGATGCGCTCGGTGCAGCTCGCGGGTGCACGTTTCGGTCAAGTAGGGCGCGCTGAAGAGCTCCGTGAGCCCGTCCTGGCGCCGCTGCGCCCGCACGTTCGGCAGGTCGAGTACGCGGTGGATGAGCCACAACGGCGCGGCGCCCGCCGCGGCTGCCCACGGCGCGATCACCACCAGGTGCGCCAGTGGCAGGCCCATCAGCAGCAGGACGCCATCGGTCAGCAGGCTTTCGAACGCGAACATGTGCTGCTCACGCGGCGAGATGCCGTTGCCGAGCCAGATGGCGATGCTGACCAGCGCCCGATTGGCGCCGGTGAACACCAGCGCCGCGCTTACGCCAGCGACAAGACACAGCGGCTGCGCGAGATCGAGCGCACTCAGCGACTCGGGCCAGAACGCGCGGAAGCTCGCGTGCGCGGCGATCGCGGCCAGGCCGTAGGCGGCGGCATTGAAGACCTGTGCGAAGCCCGAGCGCCGGCGTCGGCAGTACTCGGCGATGTGCACCGCGCCGATCGTGAGCAGCACGTGAGTTGGGGGCAGCAGCACCACCGCCGCCACGAAGAACGGCAGCGATACGTGGTACGCCTGCTTACCCGGAGTACTGACCGGGAAGCTGTGCGCGACGATCGCCGTGAGCGTGATCAGCGCCGTTAGCTCGAGCGAACCCGTTGTTGGCGTGGACGCCACGGCCCAGGCCACGACGAGCAGCGCCAGGGCGCACACCACGCCGACGTAGGCGCGGCAGGAGCGGGGCAGATCGCGGAACCGCATCTAGTCGGCGACGACCGCGTCCCACGACACGGTGTCCCATGAAACGGTGTCCCACGACACTGCGTCCCACGAGACGGTATCCCAGGACACCGTGTCCCAGGAGACGGTGTCCCACGAGACCGCGTTCCACGCCCCACTGCCGAGCTGCTTGCCGAATGCTTGCTTCAGGATGGTGTTCGGCTCGAGTCCCTTGTCGGTCGACCCAACTGGCCCGGCGTAACGCACCGCCGCATCCACACGCGGGTAGCCCGCGCCGGTGCCCTCGCCTGGGATCACCTGCGCGGTGCGCCGCAGCAGCCACTTGACCTGGCCAGGCTTCAGGGTGGGCCGGGCCTGCAGGAGCTGCGCGACCACGCCGCTGACCACGGGCGCCGACGCCGACGTCCCCGAGAGTCGGATGTACTCGGTCCCGACCAGATTGTTCGGAAAGAGCTGTGCCAGAGGCGCATCGATCGACGATACGGTCGAGACGATGTGTCGGCCAGGCGCGACGAGATCCGGCTTGGCGATGCCGTCGCGGGTCGGCCCAAAGGAAGAGAAACTGGCCAGGCGGTCGTCGGCGGTCGCGGCGGTGCCCTTATCGTCGGTTGCGCCGACCGTGATCACGAACGGATCGTTGGCAGGCGCGGTGATCGGCGCGTGCGCGCCGCCGTTGCCCGCGGCAACGACCACCACCACGCCCTGAAACCACGCCAGCTCCACCGCCGCGTCGAGCACGCTGTTGGCGTACGAATCGGCGCTGCTCGAGACCAGCGACAGGTTGAGGACGCGAATGTTGTAGTCGCGACGGTGCGACAGCACCCACTCGATCGCCGTCACCACACTGGACATGTGCGCGACACCCTCGCGATTGCTCACCTTCAGGCTGATCAGGTTCACTTCGGGCGCAATGCCGATGTAGTTGGCATCGTCCGTCGAAGCAGGAGTACCGATGCCGCGCCCGCCGATGATGCCCGCCACGAACGTGCCATGGCCGTTGTCGTCGCCTTGGGCGCGCATGCCCTGGCCGAAGATGGCATTGACCTGGCGCACCACGCGCGATCGGCCGCTGGCGTCGCGGAAGTCCGGGTGATCGGCATCGATGCCGCTGTCGAGGACCGCCACGCCGACGCCGGTCCCGCGTTCGACCGAACGGCCGCTCCACAGACTCGTGGCGCCCACCGCTCGTGGATAGACCGACTGCAGGTGCTGGCTCCACGTGTCCAGCGAATCTGCCTGAAGACGCAGCACCGGGTCCACGGTGACTCGCGCGATGCCCGGCGCAGTCTCGAGTTGCGTGAGGGCTGCACTCGGGACATCGGCGGCGAGCGTGTTGCCCAGCTTGAGCTCGGCGGTGATGCTGCCGCCGCTGGCGTGGATCGCCTGGCGAGCCGCCGCGACGTCGCTCGGCAGGATGAGCACGGCCAGCATGTCGCGTGGACTGCCGGTGCCGGTGCTGGTGCCGGTGGCAGGCGCGGGAACGCCAGCCAGGAGCAGCACACCTGCGCAGAGAAGGACAACGAGCCGCGACATCGGGCCGAGAAAATAGTCGGCCCCAGGACTTCCGGCTTCCCCTGGGTGGGGGGAAATGAGCCCGCGCCCAGCCCATTGGGTTAGCTAGCGCCCGCTGCTGGTGGCTCCTTCTGCTCCCCGAGAGCGCGCCTAGCGCAGCGCGGCCATGAAGCGGTCGCGCAGTGCGATGCAGTTCTTGCTGGGTCGATAGGGCGAATCGCCCGCGTCCACCCTGGCCACGATTGCCCACGCGTTGTCGGTGTCGGCCATCGCCGAGGAAAACGCTTCCCGGAAAGCGCTTTCCTGACACACGCTCGCCGTCCAGCGATAGCCGCACCCCTTCGCTACCAGCTCGAGATCAACACCAAACGGCGAGCCCGCCGGCTGACCGCCTGTGATCTCCCAGCCGCCGTTGTCCCAGATCACATGCACCAGGTTCTCGGCGCCCGCCATGCGCTCCGTCGCCAGAGAGCCCAGGTTCATCAGGATCGACCCGTCGCCATCGAGCACCACCACCCGCAGGTCGGGTCGGGCGAGCGCCACCCCGAGCGCGATCGACGAGGCCATGCCCATCGAGTTCCACATATAGAAGTTGCGCGGCCGATCGTGCGCGACCAGGTCGAAGGTGCTGTTGCCGACTCCGCCGATGATCGGCGCATCGCCTGCCAACTCGACCACGATGCGGGTGGCCTGCAGACGCTGCATCAGTCCTCGGGCTTCCACCCGGTGAGCTGCGCCGAGAGCAAGATGCCGAACGGCTCCTCGGCCGTGTAGCACGTCTTCAGCGCGCCCTCGACGATCGTCGGCATGTCGACCTCGGAGCGCAGCGTCACGTGCTGAATGGTCAGCGAGTCGAGCGCGGCGGGCACCGCGCGACCCATGTGCAGCTGCGCCGGGTTGAACTCACCCAGCTCGCCGCGCAGGCTCACCAGCAGCGGAAACGGGATGCGATACGCCATCGCTAGCGAGCCGAGCGCATTCAGCGTGTTGCCCAACCCGGAGCTCTGCACCAGCATCGCACCGCGCTGGCCGCCCATGAACAGGCCCGCCAGGATGCCGACCGCCTCCTCCTCGCGATGCACGCCGACCAGCCGGAAGAAGGAGTCCGCCTCGGCCAGCGCGAGCAGCCTGCCCATGACCGTGTCGGGCAGGAACACCAGGTTGCGCACCGACTCGGCGCGGAAGGCCTCCAGGATGGTGCGCGCCCAGTTTGGCGCCGCCGTGGCATCATGGCGTCCCGACCGTTTGATCGTCGACGTTTTGGAAAAGGGCGCAGCCACGGCTTGTTCGCAGGGTACCCTCTCGTGCCATGCCCGAGCCCAGCTCGGCGGATTCGCTGATCGATCACCTGCGGCAGACGCTCGCCGCGCGCGCGAGCGACCCTGAGGAGGTGCTGGTCCACGAGCGCGCCGAGCCCGCCCGCGAAGCGACCCTCGGCGTCCTGCGCCCCCGACTGCCCGCCCCCCTTGCGCACGCGCTCCTAAAACTCGGGATCAATCAGCTGTACGCGCACCAGGTGGCAGCAGTCGAGCAGGTGCGCGCCGGGCACAACGTGGTGCTGGCCAGCCCGACCGCCAGCGGCAAGAGCCTCGCCTTCGCGCTGCCCACTCTCGAGCGCATTCTCGAATCGCGGCCCGCTCTGGACTCCGTGGAGTCACGCACCCGCCACGCCCTGTACCTCTATCCCACCAAGGCCCTGATCGGCGATCAGCTCCGAGCGCTGCGCGAGCTCGTCGCCGCCATGCCGCTCGACCAGCCGCCGCGCGTCGCCGTGCTCACTGGCGACACGCCGCGCGAAGAGCGCATGCGCCTCGCTGACCAGCCGCCCGCGATCCTGCTGGCCAACCCCGACATCCTGCACCGCAGTCTGCTGCCCGACCACCGTCGCTGGCGGCGACTGCTGAGCGGCCTCGAGGTGGTGGTCCTGGACGAGCTGCACAGCTACCGCGGCGTCTTCGGCGCGCACGTCGCCCTGGTGCTTCGCCGACTGCGCCGCCTGGCCGCGACCTACGGCGCCGAGCCACGCTTCATCGCCGCCTCGGCCACGATCTCCAACCCGACCGAGCTGGCCGAGCACGTGGTCGGTTTACCGTTCGTCGACATCCAGGGCGATGCCGCAGGCGCGGGTCCGCGGCGCTTTGTGTTCTGGCGACCGCCCCTGCGCGGTGACCCCGACGCCAACGAGCACCAGAGCGTGCTGCTCGAGGCCGCGAGCATTTTCAGCGAGGCGCTGCGCGCGGGGTACAGCGGCATCTTGTTCGGCCGCGCGCGGATCTCGGTCGAGCGCATGCTGCTCGATGTTCGGCGGCTCGTTGGCCCCGACTTGGCCGAGCGCGTGAGCGCCTACAAGTCCGGCTATCGCGCCGATGAGCGCGCCCGCATCGAGGCTGGCTTGCGCAGCGGTCGACTGCGCGGTGTGGTCTCGACCAATGCGCTGGAGCTGGGCATCGACGTCGGCAGCCTCGACCTGGCGGTGCTGGCTGGCTACCCGGGTAGCACGATGAGCTTCTGGCAACAGGCAGGTCGGGTGGGTCGGCGTGCAGATCGCGAGGCGGTCGTGGTCCTGGTCGCGGGCGACGACGCGCTCGACCAGTACGTCATTCAGCATCCCGAGGCGTTCTTCGGTCGGGCGATGGAGCACGCCGCGGTCGATCCGAGCAACGCCGCCGTACAGCTCGGCCACCTGCTGTGTGCCGCGAGCGAATCTGCAGTGGAAGCGTCGGAGCTCTCGCTCTGGCCGGACAACGCGCCTGGCCTCGTACAGCGCCTCGCCGACGCCGGCGAGCTCAGCCCGGCGCCACCCTGGCGCAACCTGGGCGGCGCCCCGCACGCGGACGTCTCGTTGCGCGGCACGTCGCGCTCGCCGTACTCGCTGCAGGTCGGCCGCCAGGTGCTGGGCACGATCGAGCCGCCGTGGCTACAGCGCGAGTGCCATCCGGGCGCCGTCTATCTGCACAATGGCCGCGGCTATCGTGTCGTCGAGCTCGATTCTTCCGTCGCGCGCGTCGTCAAGCTAGAGCCGGCTGACCTGGACGGTCGGACGGACCCACTGGTCGAGATCGACGTCGCCGCGCGGGGCGAGCCGCTCGCCTCTCGAGAAGTGGTGCGCGGCGACAGCCGCCTGATCGTCACGCTCACGCCACTCAGCGTGCGGGAGCGAGTCGTCGGGTACCGCGAGCTGCGGCATCACCAGTCGCTTTCGTTCGCGCTGAAAGAGCCGCTGGAGTCGGTCCTGGACACGGTCGGGCTGTGGTGGGACCTGCCGTCGGCGCTGGATCCGGACAAGCCAGCCGTTCACGCGTTCGAGCACGCGCTGGTCAACGCCTTGCCGCTGGCGTTGCTGTGCGATCGCCGCGACGTCGGGTCGAGCAGCGCCGGCGATCGCGTCTATGTGTACGACTTCGCCGAGGGCGGAATCGGTCTTGCGGATAAGGCGTTTCACCTGCTCGAGACGCTGTTCGAGCGCGCCGCGGCGCTCGTGCGCGACTGCCCGTGCAGCGAGGGCTGCCCGAACTGTCTGCAGATGGCTGGCTGCGCCGAGAGCAATCGCCACCTCGACAAGACCGGCGGCCTGGCCCTGCTCGAGGGTCGGTCCGTGAGCGCCGCGCGGGCAGCATCGGATGTCCTAGGCACGGGCTCAACGCGGCGTCGCCCCGCGCGCGATCGCGCCGATCGTCGGCGGCGCCTGCGCGAGATCGCCGAGGCGGACCTGCGCACGCGCTACGCCGAGGCGCCGAGCGGCCCCGGCTGGCTACAGATCGGCGGCCTGGCCAGCGCCCCCGATCTGGGCGTGGTGATCGTGTGGCACCTCGAAGACGGCACCGCCGAAGTCCAACCGCTGAGCGGCGGCGCCATCGTTCGCATACCGGTGAGCAGCCTGTTCCCGCCCCAGCCAGAGTAGTCCGACCACGTCGGGCTCAAACCGGGGCGATCGCCCGTTTCACACGCCCCTGGTACGGATCGTGCCCTTTCCGTGTCCGTCCAAATGCACGCCCTGAGCCCGCGCTCACAATGGCTTATCTCGTGCGCACTGTTCACGATGCTGTTGCTGGCGCTCCTGGTCGGCGCGCTACTGCAACAGCCCGTTCGCTGAGATAACCTCGGGATTGACGCACGACAGCGGCGCGCGGCCGCGCAGCACCCGCGCCGCGTTTTCGACCGCCATCCGCGCCATCGCGTCGCGCGACTGAACCGTGGAGCCGGCGATGTGCGGCGTGAGCACGAGGTTCTCCAGGCCACGCAAGGGTGAGGAAGCCGGCAACGGCTCCACGTCGAACACGTCCAGCGCCGCGCCGCCGATCCGCCCGGCCTGCAGCGCGTCGGCCAGCGCGACCTCATCCACGAGCGGACCGCGCGCGGTATTGACGAGGTAAGCGCTGGACTTCATCCGCGCCAGAGCCGCCGCGTCGATCAGGTGCCGCGTCTCGGGCAGCAGTGGCGCGTGCAGCGTGACGAAGTCGGCCTCTGCCAGCAGCGTCGGCAGCTCAACGTACTGTAGCCCGAACCGCTCGGTGAGCTGGGAGTTCTGCACCACGTCATGTCCCAATAGGCGCGGCTCGAAGCCAGCCAGCCGCTTCACGACCTCGCCGCCAATCAAGCCAGTCCCGACGACTCCGACGGTCATGCCGCGCACCTCGAAGCCGACCGGCTGGGGCGTCCACGCGCCGCGCCGCAGTAGCTCGACTGCTTCGACCAGCCGTCGGGCACAGCTGAGGATCAGCAGCACCGCCAGGTCCGCGACCGCGACATGGTTGGTGCCTGGAGTGGTGCACACCACGATGCCCCGCCGCGTCGCCTCGGCGACGTCGATGGCATCGAAGCCGACCCCGGTCCGCGAGATCACTTTCAGGTCCGACGCCTGCGCCAGGACCGCCGCGGAGTACGGCTCGACACTGGCCAGCGTCGCCGAGACACCGCGCAAGGCCGCGGCCAGCGCCGCCTCCGACCGCACGCTCAGCCCATCGACGATCTCGATCGTATGGCCATCGCTCACGAGCGGCACAAGCGCCGGGTCGTCGAGCGACTGGATGAACAGCGAGGTCACCAGACAGCGCGCCATACCTCTTTCTATACCCCCGAAAATACTGGTCCTATCCGAACAAATGTCCTAAAATGAACAATGATGAAGCTCTCCGCGGTCCTACCCGGGTACGGCTCGGTCGCGCACGCCGCGGAGGCACTGCATCTAGCACCCCGATCGGTGCGCGATCTGATCTACAGCGGTCGCCTCCCGTCCGTCCGCATTGGCCGCCTGCACTTCATTCGCGCTATCGACCTGGAGCGTGAGCGGCGTCGCCGCCTGGGCCTGCCACTGCCTCGGCCGCGCACCCAGCGCCGCCCAGCGGGGCCGAGCGAGCATCCGCACATCGATCCGGCGCTGCGCGCCCAACGCGCCACCGAGCGCCGCGCCGTCCGCCTGGAGTGGGCGGAGCAGCATCGCCAGTCGGCACTGAGCGTGCCGTTCAAGACCGGCACCGTGCGTGCCTCCGCCGAGCCGCAATCGTGCGCGGCCTGCCACCGGCCGCTGCCGCCTGGCAGCGCCACCGTGGAACAGCTGAGCAGCACCGGCCAGCCCCAGGCGCGGTTGTGCTTGCGCTGTGGGCGGCGAGCGCTGCTGACGTGGTCCGATCAACGGCGTGCCGAGGCCGCCGCCGCGCGAACGCTGGCCCAGGAGCTCGGCACACAGACAGGGGGTGAGCTATCCGATCGCCTGGCTGCTTGATCCGACAACTACATAACGCTGGCTGACCGCGCGCTACCCGGCGCGGCCGGAGCTGGCTTGCGCGGGCTGCAGCTGCGCCTCGAGCTGGTCGTACAGGTCCTTGTTGACCACGACCTTGCGCTCGGGCAGCGTGCCGCCGACCACCTGTAGCGCGATCTCGGCGATGCGCTCCTGGTGGCGGGCGTCGCCTTCCTCGGAGTAGCTGGCCAGGTGCGGCGCCAGGGTGACGTTGGGCATGCTGAGCAGGGGGCTATCGGCGGCCACCGGCTCGCGTTCGAAGACGTCCAGCCCGGCGCCGCCGAGATGGCCGCTGCGCAAGGCCTCGACGAGGTCGGGCTCGTTGATCACCGGACCACGTGACGTGTTGATCACGTACGCGCCCTGCTTCATCAGCCCGAAGCGGCGAGCATTGAGCAGGCCCCGTGTTTCGGCATTGAGGAGCACGTGGACCGAAACGATGTCCGACTGCGCCAGCAGCTCGTCCAGCTCGACCAGCCGCACGCCCATCGCCGCCGCGGTGTCGGCCGAGACGTACGGGTCGCTGGCCAGGAACTCGAAGCCGAAGGGTTTGGCGCGCTCGAGGACCAGCCGTGCGATGTTGCCGAAGCCGACCAGGCCGAGCGTGAGCTTGGACAGGCGGCGGATCGGGCGGGCGACCTGCCGCGCCCGGTCACCCGCTGACCAGCGGCCGGCGCGGACAAAGGTGTCCATCTGCAGCAGCTTGCGGTTGGTGGCCAGGATCAACGCCATGGTCTGGTTGGCGACTTCCTCGATGAATGCGTCGGGGACGTTGGCGAACAGGATCCCGCAGTTGGTCGCGGCGTCGACATCGATATCGTCGTAGCCGACGTACGGTCGCAGCAGGAAACGCACGCGACGGAGCTGGCTGCATATGGTGGGATCGATCTTGACGCCACCCGAGATGAGCACGTCGGCATCGGCGACGGCGTCGGCCACGCTGCCATCGGGGCCGATGAGCGGCTGCTGGATGAGCTCGATCGGCGCCGCGCGCAGCGCTGCGAGGGTGGTGGGTGCCAGGGTCGAAGCTGCGCCGCCAGCGATCGCGACGCGGGTCGCTGGCGTGCGCCAGAGCGCAACGCGTGCAGACAGGTCCGTCATCGTCGGGCAGGATACCGGCCGCGCCCCGCCCAGCGCCGCACCGCGCCACGCCAAGGGCCGCGCCTCGCGCCACGCCAACTGCAGCGCCCCGCCCAGCCCGCGCGACGGCGCGGCCGCCGCGTAGGACTTAGCCGAAAAACTTAGCCGAGGACAAGATTGTCGAAGTTGGTGTCCCAGCCGTTCGAGCTGCCGAGAGTCACGCTGGTGCACGCGCCCGACCAGCCCGTCTGGATCGTGCGCAGCTGACCCGCGGCCAGCGTGCTGGTCACGGTCGGCTGGCCAGCACAGCTGATGGTGATCGTGCTGCTCGTAGAGCCGCCATTGAAGGCATCGAGCTGCACCAGGCGTCCTGGAGCGACCATCGCGATCGCAGCGCTGGTCTGGCCCGCCCCGTTGAAACTCACGCTGTTCGTCGTGAATTGGCCCCACGCGCCCGACAGGTACCAGCTGCTGGTCCCCCAATTGAGCGCGTTCGCGGGGTATTGGCCGCTGAGCACGCGGTTCGGCGAGCTCAGATCGTTGAACGTCACCGTCTGTGCACCCGGCACGGGTGTGCCAGTCGAGGTAGCGGTCGGGGTGCGTGTGCTGGTTGGCGTCGCTGTGCGGGTCGGGGTCGGTGTCGATTGCGCGCCGGGTGTCCAGGTGGGTGTCGGTGTTGACGTCGCCGAGCCTGGGCCTGTGGCGCCCAGCACCAGGCGATCGAAGTTCGTGTCCCAGCCGTTTGAGCTCGCCAGGCTGACGGTGTCGCAGGCTCCCATCCAGCTGGTCGCGATCGTGGCCAGTTGATTGGCGGCGACCACGCGCTGGACCGCTGGCTGTCCGGCGCAGCTGATCGTCACGGTCGCGGATGTCGACCCGCCGTTGAACGCGTCGAGCTGCGCGAGTTGCCACGAGCCAAGCAATTTGATCGAGGCACTGGTCGCGCCGGATGTGTTGAAGCTGATGCTGTTGGTCGTGAACAGGCGCCATGGTCCCGACAGGTACCAGACGTTGGTGCCGAAGTCGATCACGCCGCTCGGGTACTGGCCGTTCAGCACGCGGTTCGCGGGGCTCAGGTCATCGAAGCTAATCGTCTGGCTGGCGCCACCGGTGGGGGTCGCGGTCCGCGTGGGTGTCGGCGTGTTCGTGGCAGTGCTCGTCGGCGTGGCCGTCCTCGTCGGAATCGTCGTTGTTGTGCTGGTCGGCGTGCTCGTCGGCGTGCTGGTCGGCGGCAGCGTGCCGTGCAGCAGGTTCTGCAACGCGGTGTACGCCGGCCGCGGAGTTCGATCCGGGTTCAACACTGAAAACCAGTGCACCGATGTCGAAGCCGGGTAGCACGGGCCGCCGCACCACATCGCGGTGCTGTGGTCCAGGTTGAACACGAACAGCTGCTGCATCCACGGCCAGTTCGTCTGGGCGTACTGCAGCGCGCCAACCAGGTAGTCCGCCTGCTGCTGCGGGCTGACCTTCATCCAGTTGAAATACGGTCCCATGTCATTGGCGCTGTCCATCAGCCAGCCGACCTCGGTCGCCCACATCGGCGTCGCGGCGTCGCCGTTATCGAGCATGATTTGCCGCTGCAACTCCGCCCGCCGCAAGCACGTGCCGCCGCAGCTCGGATCCTGCTCGGGTGGATAGCTGCCACCGTAGGGATGCGTGCCGAGCGCGTCGAAGTGAGTGCCGCCGCGTGCGCCCGCCGCGTAGAGCTGCCGCAGGTACTCCAGGTCGTCCATGCTCGCCCCGCCGGCGCCGTCTGCCATACCGGCCGCGACGACAGTCGCGGAGGGATCGCCAGCCTTGAAGCCGAGATAGGCCGCGCGCAGGACGCGCGCGTAGCCGATCGGGCCATTTGCGTTCAGGTCTTCGCCCCATTCGTAGTTCAGGTTTGGTTCGTTGAAGACCTCGTAGGCGCCAAGGCGTCCACTAGCGTGCGCGGCGAGCGCTTGGGTAAACCCTTGCAGCGCGTCGGACCGCACAGCCGCCAATCGACCGCTGCCATCCGTAGTCGCCCAGGGCGGCACGTCTTGCAGTCGCGCCAGCGCTTGCAGGTTGGCCGCCTGGCTCGCGCGGATGAGGTTGTCGGCATCGTTGCCCGTGCCGTGGCTCCAGGCGAAGTCACCTTCGGTCGGCTCGAGCGCCCGCCAGCTCAGCCAGCCCAGCATCCAGCCGGCGCCACTCTGCTGCGCCCGCGCGAGAGTGGTGCCTGGGTCCGGGGTGGCCCCCGAGCCGACCCACAGGTCGGCTACCGCGAGACCCACCAGCGAAGGGGGCACCGTCGTCGAGGCGCCGCTGACAGCCGCCGGCGCCGCTCCGCTCGACGTCCGAGCTGCGCCCGTACGCGGCCGCGGAACGCTGATGGTGAATGGCTGCGTCTGCTGTCCGCGCAGTTGATCGCGCTCGCGAGCATTGCCCGCGACCGCCGTTACATCCGAATTGGTTCCCGCCAGCACGAACGCTGCTGGCACTGACAAGACCATCAGCGCCGTTGCCAGCCCTACTACCAGCACGACTGGTCCACCCCACCGCGACACGCACGGATATTACGAGCAGGTCACGGCGCTCCCAAAAACTTCCTAACTAAAACTGCCTGCCTACGGGGAGTCGTTTCTTTCTGTCGAGCCAGGGCACGGGTGCGGCACACTGAGGGACAGGCGAACGCATGGCCCAGGCTTCCCCGATCGTCCAGGCCGCGGGCCTGAGCAAGAACTTCGGCAAGCTCGTCGCCGTTCGTGACCTGTCGCTGAACATTGCCGCGGGTGAAGTCTTCGGGTTCCTCGGACCAAACGGCGCGGGCAAAACGACGACGATCCGCATGCTGATCGGGCTCGTGCGGCCGACCAGCGGCTCCGCGTGCGTGGCTGGCTTCGATGTGCTGCGCGAAGCGCGTGAGGTCAAGCGTCGCGTCGGCTACGTCGCGGAGACGGCGTACCTCTATCCCAAGCTGACGGGGCGCGAGTTTCTCGAATTCATGGGCGGTCTGTACGAGGTCCCGCCGCCGATCGCTCGCCAGCGCGCGACGCGGTTGCTCGATCTGTTCGAGCTCGCCGAGAAGGCCGACCAGCTGATTGAGGGCTACTCGCATGGGATGCGGCAGAAGCTCGCGCTGGCAGGGGCGATGCTGCACGAGCCGCAGGTGCTCTTTCTGGATGAGCCGACATCGGGCCTGGACCCGCGCAGCGCTCGACTCGTGAAGGACCTGCTGCTGGGTCTCGTCGAGCGCGGGCACACTGTCTTTCTGTCGACGCACGTGCTGGAGATCGCCGAGCAGCTATGCCACCGCGTCGGGATCATCGATCACGGCCAGATCATCGCCACGGGTACGCTCGAAGACTTGCGCCACCAGTCGCAACGCGAGTCGGGCTCGCTCGAAGAGATTTTCCTGCAGCTGACCGGCGCGTCTGGCGAGCGCGACGTGGCCGCCTACCTGCGCGACTCGTGAGCCCGCGCGAGCTCGGGATCGGTGTGGAAATCCCCTGCGGACCCCGCGCGAAGCAGGCCCCGAGCGCGTGCTGAGGCTGCTGATCGGCGTCCGACTGCGTCTGGCCTGGAACCGCATCGCGCACGCCCGGCGTCGAACGCTGCGCCTCATCGGCGCCTGCGTCGCGTTCGCGTTCGGACTCGGGTTCATGGGCGTGGTCGGCCTGAATAGCGCGGTTCTGATCGATCGGCTGTCACGCATCGACCAGGCGGCGCCACCGGCGCTGCTGCCAGCCATCCTCCTGGGCGGCACGGCGCTGAGTCTGGTGACCAGCCTCAGCATGGCTTTCCACCACCTGTTCCTGTCCGCGGACGAGGAGCTGCTGCTTGCCGCCCCGGTCCATCTGCGCGACCTCTTCCTCTTAAAAGTGTTCGAGACGTGGCGCGACGGCATCCACATCCTGCTCTTCGTGAGCGCTGCGCTGATCGGCTACGGCGCAGCACGGCACCAACCGCCGCAGTTCTTCGCCGCCGCCATCGCGGTCGCGGTCGCGCTCACGTTCAGCGGCACCGTCGTGGGCATCTCGCTCACGCTGCTGCTTGCCCGTATCCGCTACGGCGACTCACTGCTCGGCGTGAGCCGCCTGGTATCGATCGTCCTGTTCCTACCGGTCGGCGCGCTCGGCATCCCCGCGTTCTCGGTGGCGCGGTCGCGCGGCTTTACCGGCGTCAGCGGTGACAGCCTGCAGACCGTCGCATCGACCGTTCGCGCCATGGGTCCGCCACCCGAGTGGGCGCCGACCACATGGGCGCTGCATGTGCTGCAGGCTGATGACCGCATGCTTCTGTCAATCGGGCTGCTGGTCAGCACCAGCGCCGTCGTGGTGCTCGCCTCGCTCGTCGCGTTCGAGCGCAGCTTCGCGGTCGGCTGGGAGCGCGTTCGCTTCGCGGGCCCGCGGGCTGCTGGTGCCAGGAGTGCCTGGGGTTCCGGGGATGGCGGCGGGCTGGCCCAACGAGCTCGCGCGCCCTGGCTGACATGGCCGAGCGATCGTGTCCGCGACGGCGGAGCGGTGCTGCACATGCTGCGTAAGGACTTGCGGGTCCTGGTGCGGGATCCGCGGTGGCGCACAAGCCTTCTGGTGAGCCTCGCGGCCCTGGGCCTGCCGGTGCTCTTCTTCTCGGCCAGCGCCGACTCCAGCCGACTCTCGGCCGATGCGCGCTTCTGGACTGGTCTGTTCCCCGTGCCGTACCTCGCGTACATCGCCGGCAGTCAACACGGCGCGGCCAGTCTCGCCTACGAGGGTCGCAACCTGGCCCTGCTGCGCGCTGCGCCGGTCGGATTCGGGCGACTGCTGCTGGCCAAGCTCGCGGGCAGTCTGGTCCTGGTCCTGGCGATTACGTGGCTGGCCACCCTGGTGCTCGCACTGCGCCATGAGGGCTCGCTGGTCGAGCTCTCGGCCGCGTTCGTGGTCGCGACCTGGCTCGCGCTCGGCGGTACCACCGCCGGACTGGTCGGCGCGGCACTCACCGCCGACTTCGAGACTGACAATCCCCAGCGTCGGGTCGGCTGCCTCGGGACACTGCTGACCTCAGGGCTCGCTGCGCTGTTCTTCGCCACCCATACGGCGCTTGTCGCGTGGGTCCTGCTGCGGACCCTCGGCGGCATTCCGCGGCCGCTGCTCGGGCTGGCGCCGATCGTCGATTGGCTCGTGCCGATCGCGGCACTGTTCGCCTTAGGCGCGCTGGTCCTGGGTGCCTACGTCGGCGCCCGCCGCCTGGCCAACTGGGAAGCGAGCTAGATCCTCGCTGTAGAAGCCGGCGGCGACTGCAAGTCGGTACACGGTGAGCCGTGCGCGCTCGTCGCGGTTGAAGGGATACGCCGTCGATTCGGGTGGCTGGGCTGGCCAGATACTCATGGGTGGGATTCCTCCGCGTGCCACCCACTCTAGCCAGAGTCGAGCCTGTGCACAGTGAACCCGCCCACTCGCTAGCTGTGATTCACCTCACAGGCTCGCTCGGTTGCCGCCTCACGGGCTCGTCCTGGGGCCCACGGGAAGTAAGGCCTCAGGACGAGGCGGTGAATCAGCTGAACGGTCGGTTGACGTCCCGCGCGACGCCCGCGTGTTGGCCGAGCTTGCGATTCCAATCGGACAGCTCGGTCGCCAGCTTGTCGAGCACGCTGCGGTCCTTCGACCAGCGCTGCTTGAAGGTTTCGAAGGCGCTGCTGCGCCAGTCGGCATCGGCCTGACCGACGGCCGTCACGCCCGCCTTGACCACTGAGTCGATGTTCTGCTTCTGGCGCTGCACCTTGCCCGCCAGATCGGTCAGCTCGCTTTCGCTCATGCGAATGCGGGGCATCTCGTTCCTCCGATGAATGAAAGTTTTTTGGATTGCGAAGTTCCTGATTGCGACTGCAGTTTTTTGAACTTGCGAAGTGCATTGATTGCGGAACGAAGCTCTTACACGGCGAGATCGCTGGGCGCCGCGGGTCGGACCACCTGCTGGCGTCGCATGCGGTCCTGTTCCGCGCGGATCGCGTCGCGAATCCGGCCGGCTGCCTGGCGCAGGCTGCTGGCTGCTCCACGCAGCTCCTCTTGTGCCTGGACGAGCCCCTGTTTGCGCGTGTCGAGGGCACGCACCAGCGAATCGCCGGCGGTACCACGCCACGAGCCGTTGGCGACGCCGCGGAGCGACGTCAACTGCCGAATCGGCTCGTCGAGCTGCCGCGCCGCGCGATCGCAGTCGCTGGCGGCACGGTCGCACGCAGCCGGATCGCCGAGGTTAGACGTTGTTGGATGCCTCCAGCCGGTTGGCACGGGCGGTCACGTCCGTACTCAGCTGGTTAAAGGCGGTCTCGAATTCGCCGAGCACCTTCACGTACTGGTTGATGTTTGCCTCAAACGACGACGCCGCCTGGGACTGCCAGAACATCGTCGCCAGCGGGCTCTTGAGGAAGGTTGCGATCTCGGCGCACTGCTTGGCGTTGGTGGTGTAGTCCTTCGCCAGTTTCTGCATTGCCGGGATCGTCATCTCCTGACGATCGCCGCTCACGCCAACCATAAAAGGTGGCCTCCTCCGGAGTGGGGTTTTTGCGACTGCATGCTAAAGATAGCATCACCCGGAGGCACTTTTTGAGCCCCCAAATCGCGCCGTGACGGAGTTGCTGGAGCTCACCGACGGCACGATTGTGCTCCGCCCGTTTCGACCCGAGGACGCTGAGGCGCACCTCGCAGGAGAAGATGCCGAGCAGGTCCGCTGGCTGAGCGGTGGTCGCGGAACACTGCCGGGTGTGCTGACCTGGATCGAAGCCAACAGGAGGCGCCTCGACGCGAGGCGGTGCGGGAAGTGCGCGGGCGCGCGCAGGCTCATGCGCGAGCACACCAGCACGAAGGGCAGTCAGGCCGGGGAGGCTCTAGGCGGCCCAGTGCAGCGTGGCGGCGACTTCCGAGGCGAGCTTGAGCGGGTCGAACGGCTTGGTCAGGATGCCGGCGGCGCCGAGCTGTGCCAGCCGCGCCCGATCGGCGGTTTGGGCTTTCGCGGTCAGGAACACCACGGGGATGTCGCGCGTGGCCGGGTCGGCCTGGAGCTGCGCCAGCGTGGTCGGGCCGTCCATGTCGGGCATCATGACGTCGAGCAGGATCGCGTCGGGGTGGGCTGCGCGCGCGGTCCGGATGCCCGCGCTGCCTGAGGCGGCGGTGAGGACTTCGAACTGCCCGACCAGCTCCAGGCTGACCTGGGCGACTTCGCGGATGTCGTCTTCGTCGTCGACGATCAGGATGCGTCGGTTCGCCATTGGCTCCACTTCGAGACGGCTCAGGCGGCAGGCACGACGCGGCCCAGCAGGGTGAGCACGCGGCGGCGTACCTCGTCGGGTGACAGGCGGGTGAGCGGGGTGGGTTCCGCGTCCTGGTCGGGTGGGCTGGCTTCGCCGCGCTGCTGGTCGCGGGCGGCGCCCTCGAGGCCGAAGCCACGGGGGCTGGGCTGGGGCCGCACGGCACCGGCGCGGGGGTCGCCGTCGGTGGCCTGCGTGCGGGCGGCGGCTTCCAGGCCCAGGTCGCGCGCGGTGTAGACCACCACGCTGACATGCCGCAGGCGGTCGTGCTGGCGGAACCAGTCGACCACGTCGAAGCCGGTGCCCGATGGCAGCGCCAGGTCCAGCAGCAGCAGATCCGGCTCGACCTCCTGGCTGATCGCGATCGCGGCCCGCCGCTGGCCGCGGTGTGGGTCTCGATGCCGTAGCGGCCAAATGTGTCGGTCAGCACGCCTGCGAGCTCCGGGTCATCCTCGACCACCAGGATGCGCGCCGGACCCGTGCGGCGCGCGAGCACCCGCTCGAGGCTGCCGCGCAGCGTCTCGGGCGTCACGGGCTTGGCGATCAAGTCGGCGTGGCCGCCGGGTGGCTCATTAGTCGCGCGCTCCAGCCCCGACAGAATGACCACGGGGATGTCCTGGGTAGCGGGGTTGTCCTTGAGCGCCAGCAGGGTCTCCCAGCCGCTCATGCCCGGCAACGCCAGGTCGAGCAGGATGACCGACGGGCGCTCGCGTGCGGCACATTCGAGCGCCTCCTCGCCGCTGCTGGCGCCAAGCGGCCGGTACCCGTGGCGGGCGAGCATCTCGCCGACGACCTCGAGGATGTCAGGATCGTCGTCGCACACCAGGATCGTCGGCCGATCGCCAGGCTGGACCGCGTCGTGGAGTCGCTCAGACAGCGCGGCCGACAGCGGGATCGTGAAATAGAAGATGCTGCCCTGACCGAGGGTGCTCTCGGCCCAGATGCGACCGCCGTGCTGCTCGACAATGCTGCGCGCGATTGCCAGGCCGAGCCCCGAGCCACCCTTCTCGCGCGCATCGGTGGCGTCGACCTGCTCGAAGCGGCCGAAGATCGACTCGAGCTTGGCGCCCGGGATGCCGTGACCGCGATCGCGCACGCTGATCACCGCCTGATCGCCCTCGCGGCGGGCGCGCACATCGATCGCCGCGCCAGGCGGCGAGAACTTGATCGCGTTGCCGAGCAGGTTGGTCAGGGTCTGTTGCAGTCGATCCGGGTCGGCGCGCAGCAGGATCGGCTCGGCGTCGGCGAGAACTTGCAGCCCCGCTTCGTCGGCCACCGCGCGAATGGACTCGACCGACCGCAGCACCAGGTCGCGCGCATCCGTCCAGTGCTTGTCCATCGGCGCGTGGCCACTTTCGATGCGCTCGATGTCCAGGATGTCGTTGATGAGCCGGATCAGGCGGTCGGTGTTGGTGACCGCGACTTCGACCATACGCGAGGCGCGGTCGGAGATCGGTCCGAGCAGTCCCGCCGAGAGCAGCCCGAGCGAGCCGCGGATGCTGGTTAGCGGCGTGCGCAGCTCGTGCGAGACGATGGAAATGAACTCGTCCTTCATGCGCTCGATGTTGCTGCGCTCGGTGATGTCGCGGAAGCTCACCACGGCGCCGGTGACCTGCCGGTTCTCACGCACTGGCACGACGGCGAATTCGACCGGGAAACTCGAGCCGTCCTTGCGCCAGAACAGCTCCTGGTTGCCTTCCAAGGGTGTGCCAGCGCGCATTACGATCGCGGCCGGGCACTCCTCGCGTGGATACGGACTGCCGTCAGCCCGGGTGTGGTGGAGGAGGTCGTGAATGCACGCCCCGCGCAGCTCCTCGAGGGTGTAGCCGGTCAGGCGGGCAGCGCTGGGGTTGACAATCATGCACACGCCTTGCGGATCGATCCCGAAGATGCCTTCGGCAGTCGAATTCAGAATCGTTTGGGTGCGGCGCTGCAACGACGCCAGAGCGGCGACCTCACGTTCGACCGACTCCGCCATCTGGTCGAAGGCGCGCGCGGCGCGGCCGATTTCATCGGTGCGGCGCAGGCCGATGCGACGCTGCAGATCGCCCGCGGCAACGGCCTGGGCAGTCGCGGCAAAGCGCTCCATCGCACGCGCGACGTTGCTGGACAGCACGAACGCCACGATGAGCCCAACAGATGTCGTCGCGAGCGTGCCCCAGACCAGGACTTGCTCGAGCAAGCCAGTCGCGGCCTGGGCTTCGCCGTCCCGCTCCCTGAGCAGCTGCTCCTCCACGCCTATGGCAACGGCCAGGCCGGCGCGCACACCCGCAAACGCCCGCTGATCGGCGGCATCGGCACTGAGCACGTTCAGCTCGAGCTGATTCGCCTCGCCGGCAAGCGCTCGCCCGCGCAGGGCAATGGCAGGATCCGTGACCTGGCTCAGCGCGCGCTCGAAGCCCATGCCGACGTTGCGCCAGCGCTCGACCTGAGGCGGGTTGTCGGCGGTGCGCTGCATCAGCTCGCCGATAACCGCCGCATTCGCTCGGCGTCGCTCTGGTAGGCGGAGAGGGCATCGGCCGAGCCGGTCAGCAGGAACTGCAGGTAGCGCAGCTCGACGTCGCTCACCGTCGACGCGGCATCGCTGGCCAACTCGAGCACTTCCTCGGTATGCACCGCCGAATCGGACGCGTTGCGATTGACCAGCACAGCCCGATAGGCCAGGCTGCTCAGGGCGACGAGGAAGATGAGGATGAGGCCGAGGCCGAGCAGCAGTTTTGCGCGCAGGCTCACGATCAGCTCAATACGGCGGGCAAATTTCGAGCACAGCTTGCGCCGGCCCGCCACCGGACGCGAGAGATGCAGCACGGAACGTAGCCCAGCCGCGACGCGGCCTATCGGCCGAAGCGCGGCACGGGCGTTTCGCCAGGGCGGCCAACGACGGGCGCGCCGGGCAGACGCGAACCTTGGACGCGATTAGCCGAGGCGGGGGATGGGGATCGGCGAGTCGGCCGGGACGGCGTCTTCGAGCAGCAGCCGCGGCTCGCCGCCGATGAAGAAGTAGCCGTTGGGATCGCCCGCGAAGTGCGCGGTCGCGGCGGGCAGCTCAATCGCGTAGTCCTGGCCAGCGGTCGTGACGGACAGCGCGCGGCCCTGGCCATCGAGCAACTTCGGCGTGGTGCCGCGGCGCGGCAGTCGCACCCGCAGCGCCGATCCATCGCCGCTCCACACTACGGTCACCCGCCGACGGGCGGGCAGGTCGAACGCGACGAGGTACACCTGCCAGTTCGGCACGAACGACCCAGGCACCGTCGGCCACGCGGGCCAGCGAGCCTGCGTGCGCACCAGCGGCACAAAACGAGCTTTGAGAAAACCTGAGAAGGACTGCACGGCGGTGCGCAGCGCCGCGGCAACAGGTCGGGTCGAGCCGTCATCGCGGGTAATCCCCCACACCGCGGACTGTTGACACGGGTTGTCGTCGACCATCTGGTAGAAGGCGATGCGGCGGTAGTCGACGGCCGCGGCCAAGGCGAGAGCCTGGATGGCGTACGCAGCCTGCTGCTCGAGCGTGGTCTGGATGGGGTTGAACGCGTGGCGCTCGAAGCACGGGATCGCGCGGTCGTTCGTGGGCATGGCGTTCAACTCGAGCAGCCAGACCGGCACGTCGACGCCATACCGCTGCTGCAAGTCCTTGAAGCTCTGGTGCAGGCGCACGAGGTCATCAGGCGCGCGGTACAGGTTTAGCGCCACAGCGTCGTGGTACAGGCTGCTTGCTTTGGCAGCAGGGTCCGCGCTGACCAGCCGCAGATAGCGTTCGTAGAACTGTGGTCGGCCAGCGTTCTGGTCGACCCAGTACGAGGTGCCAGAGAAGGACACCACCGCGCGCGGGTTGGCGCGTTTGGCCGCTCGATAGGCGACCTGCATCAAGCGCGCGAACTGCTCGTCCGAGCCGAGCCAGGTGAACGTGCCGCTCCCCGCGACGTCGTTGGGCTCGAATTCGGGCTCGTTCCAGACGATCCACTCGTCGATGCGGCCCGTGTAGTACTTGACGGTTTCGAAGACGAAGCGCGCCCAGTAGTTCTGGGGGTCGTCGTCCGGGAGGTCGAGGTTGCGGGGGACCGATCGGCCGGGGTCCTTGGCATCGGTGGCCGCCCAGTCGGCGGTGAATTGCAGCAGACCGGCCACGCGCACGCCGCGGCGGAGCTCAGACTCGAGTGCGCGTGGGGGAAGGGTGCGACCGAGCCAGCTGAAGTCGTCGGGACCATCGGGCTGGATATCGGCCCACGACAGTACGACGCGCTCCCAGCCGGCGCCTATATCGGCCATGACCGATGGGTTGCGGAAGCCCTCGGCGACGCCGAAGCGGGTATCGAGCGGTGTGGTGCCGTTGGCTGGGGGGTCGAGCGGCGGTGGGTTGGGCACGCGCGACAGTGGCGGCGCGGCCGTGGGGGCGGGCGCTGGTAGCGGCGTGGCTGTCGGGGCCGCGGTGGGGCGGGCGTTGGGACTGGGCGTGGCCGCCGGCGGCGGCGCGGGCTGGCAGGCCACCAGCGAGAGCAGCAACAGCGGCAGCGCACGGGCGAGGCGGCGAGGCAGCACGATCGGGGCGATTAGCAAGGCTAGTCGAACTGGCCACGCGACGGCCGAGTATCGTGAGCCACATGGCTCGATTGGACTATCCCGACCTTGGGGCGGCCGATTCGGCGGCCCAGGTCATGGCCGAGCGCATCCGCCAGGCACGCGGCGGGCGCTTGCTCAATCTGTTCAAGATGCAGCTGTACAACCCGGCGATTGCCGGCGGCTGGCTGGACCTTGGATCGGCGGTGCGGTTCAAGTCAGAGCTCGACGCGCCGACGCGTGAGCTGGCGATCTGCCTCGTGGCGCGCATCACCGACGCGGAGTACGAATGGCGGGGCCACCGCCGGTTGGCCATCGCCGAAGGCTTCCCCGAAGCGCAGATCGACGACATCCTCAACTGGCAGAAGTCCGAGGCGTTTGACCAGCCGCAGCGGGCGGTGCTTGCGCTGGCCGAGGAGCTGACGCGCTCGGTCAAGGTGTCGGACGCGACCTTCGCGGCGGTCAAGAATGCATTGCCGCCGCGGCAGGTGCTCGAGCTGGTGACCACGTGCGCGTACTACAACATGGTGGCGCGCTTCCTCGTCGGGTTGGAGATCGACCTGGAGGGCTAGCGGCGCGGCGGGCATGGCAGCGCGGAAGCGCTGTTCGGGGAGAACTCGGAGGAAAACGTTCACCCATTCGGCGCTGTGACCTGTACACGGATGGGTGTGGTGGCTTCTGGCCGGCCACCTTACGGTGATCTTGGAGGCCGGCTTGGTCGTTGTCGCGGCGCAGTCGGAGTTGCATCGGGAGCTGGCCGGGGCCAGGCTCTTGCTGGTCGAGGCCGACCTCTCGCTGGCCGAGTCGACGGCGGCGGCGCTCAGCGCCAATGGCTGCACCGTGTGGCACGCCGAGAGTGGCGCAGATGCGCGGGCGATGCTCAGGCGCGCTGCCCCGGATGCCATCGTGCTCGACCTGTCATTGCCGGACGTCGATGGCCTGGTGCTCTGTCCGCGACTGCGCGCAGAAGCGGGCGATGTGCCAGTGATCGTGTGCAGCGACTCGGCCGACCGCCACTGGAAGCTGTTGGCGTTCCACGTCGGCGCCGAGGATTTTCTGAGCAAGCCGTTCGACGTCGAGGAGCTGCAGGCTCGCCTGGCAGTGGCGCTGCGGCGCCACCATCGCCCGGCGGCTGCCACCACACCCAGCAGGTCGAGCGCGCGCTCCCACCTGAGCGTCGGCAGCATGACGATCGACGTCCCCGGCTGGCGAGTCAGCGTCGACGGTCGGCAGATGCACCTCACCCCGACCGAGTTTCGCCTGCTGCTGTTTCTGGCCAAGCACGCTGGCGCCTTCGTGAGTCGCGACGAGGTCGCCCGTGACGTTTGGGACGACGCGATCGGGGGCGATTCCCGAACGATCGACGCCTATATGCGGCGCGTACGTAACAAGCTGCTAGGAAACGGCACACCGCAGTTGCTACACGTACGCGGCCTCGGCTATCAGCTCGTACCCTCCGCGTAACCCAACGTGTGCGATGCGCACACGCATTGTCCTGGCCACGTGAGGCTTCGCGGCGTGCTCCATGCCGCCCCATTGACCCCTCGGAAGGCGCCGCCTGCCAGGCGGCTCCAAGTGGAGGTCAGGTGTATGAAACGTAGGTTCACTTCGCTGGCATGTGCGATCGTGGCGACGACGTCGCTGATCGCCGCGCCGATCGTCGGTGCGCAGGTGGCCGTAACGCCACCGAGCGCGCCGCCGGTGGGCGGAAGCGTGACCAACTCGACGCAAGTGATTGCGCCGGTGGTGGGTACGACGTCGCAGACGCCAAGCACCAGCAGTCCCAGCTCGTCTTCGCCGACGACGGCGACCGTCTCCGTGCCCGAAGGCGGCACGAATGTCAGCGCGACGGCGGGCCCGGACGGCGCCAGCGCCTCGGCGGTGCCCGCACCGGAGCTCGCGACCGGCGCGACCCAGACTGCGCCCGTCGTGTCGGTCCCGACTGACAGCGCGGTGGCGGTAGACGTGGCCGCGCCAACGGCCGAGGATGTGACCGCGGCGCGGGCGTCGGTATCAGCTGACGTGGACGCGGCGCCTGAAGCCGAGGCGCCCATGGCGACCGCCGAGCAGGTGCTGGGCGACGAGGTCCTGGTCGATCTGGACCCGGCCGCGGCTGGCGCCACCGATCCCTCGGCGACCGCGCCGACCAGCATCGAGACCGACAACAGTGTGGCCGCCGACGACATTGCCACGGATACCGCGGCCTCAACTGACCCGTGCGTGACTGCGCCAGCCGGTGCAGCCGCGGCAGTCGCTGGCGGCGCGTGGGCGACAGCCAGCGGCACCTGCGCCGCGGATTCGGCCATGGCGGCGGACCCGGCAGAACCGACCGCGAGCGGAGCCGCGGCGACAGCACCGCTCGTGCTCGCGCCTACGCGCGCCTCGACGAGCGGTCGGGTGGCGCCACCGGTGACCAACGCGAGTCCTTCGGGCTCGGCGGATGCAAGCGCGGTATCGAGTCCATGCGCGATGGCGCCCGCATCTGGCGCGGCAGCGGTCGGCGGAGGCTCCACGAGCAGTGCCGACGGCGCGTGCGCAGGCACCGATGCACTCCAAAGCGCAGGCGCGGAAACCACCGCGGAAGCCGCCGACGGCGGCGCGGCGATCGACGCGGCGCCGACGCTGACCTCGCCGACAACAGCCGGTCTGGTCGCCGAGGCGACTGACCCGCTGCCATTCTCCGGCTCGGGATCCGGCGGCGTGACTCCATGCGGCGCAGCGCCTGTTGGCGCGGCCGTTGGTGCGGGTGGCCCCGCGGCGAGCTCGGCCAGTGGCACCTGCAGCGCGGCGACGACCGGGGCACCCGCCGGTACTGCCGAAGGCATTGCCGACGGGACGGGCACCGCGATCGATCGCGTTGTCGCCGACTCGGCGCCCATTGGCATCAGCGCCGGCAGTCCCGGCGACCCCTCGGTCGGCGCAGGTGCGACGAGCAACCCATGCGGGGTGGCGCCAGTCGCTGGCGCAGCCGGGCTTGGTGGCGCCTCGGCCATTGCTTCGGGTGGCTGCCCAGCGGGCGTGGGCACGGCTCCTGGCGTCGGCACCGTAGGTGGCACTGGTGGTCCAGGCGGTGGCACGAGCACACCGTGCGTGGGCTGCGCTCCGGGCACCACTGGCGCGCCAGGGGTGACGGGCGTGACCGGTGTAGGCGGGACGCAGGGGGCCACGGCGGTGACTGGCGAGATCGGTGTGGCCGGTGTCGCGGGCACCACGACGCTCCTGAGTGGCGAGTCGGCCGACGCGGTTGCGGCTGCACCGGCTGAAGACATCGCCGTCGCCGGCGTGACTGTCGCCGGGGCTCCGACTGCCGACTCCTCGACCGCGCTGGCCGTGGCGCCCGCGATTGACGTGGCCGGTGTGCAGGCGGCGCTCGGCACATTGCCCAGCACGGGCGGCCCGGGCATCGCGTTCGCGCTAGGTCTGCTTGGTCTCGGCGGAGCCGGATTCGGTCTGCGCCGGATCGGGCGGCAGAAGCGCTAGTCCCAGCCGAATGAAGACCATGCCCAGTCGAACAGTGCCGTGCAATCACCAAGCAGATCGTCACTGTGCATGACCACAACGTAGAGGCGGTGTTCGGCACGCACCGCTGAGGCAACGATGACATGACCCGCTTGATCGGTCGTGCCGGTCTTGACGCCGTCGGCGTCGGGATAGGCACCGATCAACGGGTTATGTCCGCGTAATTCGAATCCTTCGCCAGCGTAGGCGGGCGTCGCGACGATCGAACGAAACGTGTCGTCGCGCATCGCCACCCGCGCCAGCTGGGCCAGATCGTAGGCCGAGGCGTAGTGGCTCTGCGCATCGACACCGCTCGGATTGACGAAGTGGGTGTCGCGCAGGCCCAGCTCGGCGACACGATCGTTCATCGCGGCGACAAAACCCGTGCGCGACTCGTCAAGAGATCGCGCGAGCTGCTCGGCAGCATCGTTGCCGCTGGGCAGTAGCAGGCCGTAGAGCAGGGTGCGCAGGGTCAGACGCCTCCCCGGCACCAGGCCCATGACTGACGAGCCATCGGCGGCAGCCATCGCCCAGCCATCGACCGTGATGGGCACCGTGGTATCCAGCGAGGGCGCTCGCTCGAGCGCGAGCAGCGCGGTCAGGACTTTGGTCGTGCTCGCTGGCGACTCGCGCGCATGGGCGGCCTGGCCGTACAGCAGCAGACCGGTAGTGTCGTCGACGACCGCCACCTCGGGCGCAGTGACCTGGGGCGGCGCCAGGTAGGCAAGACGACGCGGCGCATCGCGTGCTGCTGGCAGCGCCGCGGCACCGTCGAGCTCGGAGGTGGCGATCCACGGTGGCGCGTTGCTTGGTTGGACATCCTGGGTGTTGATCCAAGCGACGCCCGGTTGGCGCGAGACGCCATCGCCGGGGTAGTAGACCAGCGAGCGGTACAGGCCATTGGATTGCAGGAGGGCATACGCCCCACGGGGCAAGCGGGTGAACTGCTCGGCGGGATCGATGGGGCCTGACCAGAGGGGTGTGTCGCGCACTATCTGGAGCCACACGGGCACGGGCTGGGCGGCAGCCGGGGCAGGCTGCGCGGCGGCCGGGGCAGGCCACAGCAGGAGCAGGAGCAGCAGCAGGAGCGCCCGAAGGCTCATGTCTGGGCGGCGCCGAGTACGGGCACCTCGAGCGGCGAGTCGGGATCGACCCCGCCGTGCGGGTGCTGCGCGAAGCTGCGCAGCGTGCTGGCCACTTGCTGGGGCGAGAGCGTTGGGTCGGTCGACCACAGACGAGCCGCGACACCCGCGATGATCGGCGTCGAAAACGACGTCCCGGACCACTTCGCCCAGCCGCTGCTATTGCTCGCGCCACCTGGCAGCCCACCGCTGAAGATGCCAATGACCGAATCATCGGGATCGGTGGTGGCCGAGGCATCATCGCGCGGCGCCGCCTTGACGTTGCCACCAAACGTGGCGATGTGGCCCGAGCCCGTCTGGACCACCGTGTCGCCGCGATTCGAGTACACCGCGGCCGAGTGCAGATCGCGGCGCATGGCGGCGACACCCAGCACGTCGTCATAGCGGGCGGGGTAGCGCGGCGGCGGCGGCTCGCCCGGCGTGACGTCGCGCCGCAGCGCATCGTTGCCGGCCGCCGCGACCACCATGACGCCTCGCTCGGCCAACCAGCTCATCACATCCGAAATACTGCCGTGGATCTGATCGAGCAACGCGCACACTTCGGGCAAGTTGTTGCGCAAGCGCTCGGCATCGCGCGACAGGTTCGGCAGCCAGCGCTCCAGAAGGCGCGCCGGGATAGGCAGCTCAGTGCCCAGGCTCAAATTCACGACCAGCCGCGGACCATCCGGGGCGGGCTGATCGCTGCCGAGCAGCGCCCGCGGCAGGGCAGCCAACGCGTGGTTGATCGCCAGAACGTCACCGATGCCGTACTCGTTGAGCACCCGAATCAGGTGCAGCTGGGTGTCCTTACCGACGATGTCGGAGACCAGCCCCAGCGCGAACAGGCCGTGATCGGCAATCTGGAACTGCTCGGGATGCTGCTGCGCGGGGCCGGCCTGCATGTTCCATTGCATGCGCGGCAGGCAGTCGGCCAGATGCCCGAAGTACGCATCTGGCACCAGCGCGGGATCGTTCATCTTGACGGTGGACTGGACCGACTTGAGCAGCGTGTTGCTACCGAATCGACCAGCGGCCGCGTCGACGGTCTTCTGCTCTGGGCAGGTGTCGAGCACCGCGACGATGACCTGCCCGCGCCGACGACGGCGTAGCGCGGTCAGCAGCCGCGGATCGGAGAACGTGACATGCGGCGGCTGGCTGGGCGACGCGGGCAATGGCAGCCCGGCGGGCGAACCACACGAGAACGGGGCCGCGGCCGTCAACCAGTTCGGCGCGATACTTCTGACCGACCACGATTGGCCGCGGAACCGGTCGACCATCTCGCCCTTGAGTCGCAGGTTGAGCAGCAAAACCAGCTCGCGCACGGACTCCAGGCGCTCCTGGCGTTGCTGCAGGTAGCGAGTGTTGAGGCTGATGCGATCGCGGCCGAGCTGATACACGAGCTGCCAGGTGGTCGCGCCTGGCGAATCACGACGCAGCGCGAGCCACGGCGGCACTGGCGGAGCGCCGCGGTCGTTGGCGGCGGCACGCTTACCGGATGAAGGCGCTGGAGCTTTGAGCTGGACGCCCGGACGGCGCACTGGCTGTAGCGGCGAGGCATCCTGCCCGAAACGCTGCAGCAGTCGCTGTGGATAGAGGTCGAGTGCGAGTGGCTGCGACGGCTTGTCGCGCGCTGCTTCGCGCAGGAACGTGGCAAGGCGGGCATTCACTCGGCCGCGCACATGGTCGTAGAACGCGGCCCCATCGTCGACGCCGTCGACGGTGACGATGACGCACACCTCGTCGGGCACGTAGTTCACAACTTCGCGTTCGTTGGCGTCTTGTGTACGCTGGTCCATAAGGCGTGGCCAGTGTCACACGCCGCCGTTACAAACGCATAGCAACCGTG
>WNGA01001282.1_pt1 | contig 44869 bp, 50 predicted proteins | sample 5400061 | NCBI WGS metagenome assembly WNGA01 (sample SAMN13153366, study PRJNA577476) | soil metagenome | isolation source: 100 cm soil or saprolite under grassland replicate 2 | place: USA:California | collected 2016-06-15 | reverse complement strand
AACTCGAACGGGTAGTGCGGGTTCCCGGCCGCGTCCGGCTGTGAGTAGCCGGGCGGCGGGCCGTACCCCTTGGCCTGCACCTGCGGCGCGTAGCCGTAGTAGTGGTCGAAGGACCGGTTCTCCTGCAACGAGATGAGGATTTGCTTGATCGGCGTTTGCGCTTTCTGCACCCGACGGGCCCGCGCCCCCGCGGGTCCGGTGGCGTAGAGCGAGCCGCCGAGGACGGCGGCAGCGCCGGCTCCTGTGCGCTTGACGAAGGTGCGACGGGTGAAACGCCCGCTGAGCAGGTCCTGGCGATCGTGCGGCATCGATCCTCCTCGACTCGACCCTATGAAGGCACGAACCTACGCCCGTAGACGGCGGCAGGTCAACAGCCGCCGGGGATCAATTCACGCGTTGCCCGCGTGGATCGCGCGGACGGTATCGATCGTGTCGGTCTCGTCGACGCCCTTGTCCTCGCGGTAACCCTTGACGCGTGCGAACCGGAGCGCGAGGCCGCCGGGGTAGCGGGAGCTCGCCTGGACGCCGTCAAAGGCGACCTCGACGACGAGCTCGGGGCGGACGTAGACCGTGTAGCTGTCGCGGCGCGTCTCGAGCTCGAGCAGCCGCTCGGTCTGCCATGCAAGCATCGCATCCGTCATGCCTTTGAACGTCTTGCCGAGCATGACGAACTCGCCGGTGGCGGGGTCTCGCGCGCCGAGATGGAGGTTGCTGAGCCACCCGCTCCGGCGGCCGTGCCCCCACTCCGCTGCGAGCACGACGAGGTCGAGCGTGTGCGCGCGCTTCACGTTCAGCCAGCTTGCTCCGCGCCGGCCTGCCTCGTACGGGGCGTCGAGCGCCTTTACCATCACGCCTTCGTGGCCGTGCTCGAGCGCATCCGCGAGCAAGCGCTCGGCCTCTGCGGCGTCGGCCGTCTCCAGTCTGCGTACGCGGAGCTCTTCCGGGAGCAGCGCGTCGAGCGCGGAGAACCGCTCCACAGCCGGCCGGTCGAGCAGATCCTCGCCGTCGACGTGGAGGACGTCGAAGAAGACCGCGGAGAGCGGAACCGCGCGGGTCGTCCGGCTCCCGAAGCGGCTCATCGTCACCTGGAACGGACGCGGGCGGCCGCCCTCGTCGAGCGCGATGGCCTCGCCGTCCAGGACGAGCTCGTTCACCGGTAGCCCCCGGATCAGCTCGACGACCTCGGGGACGCGGTTCGTGACGTCTGCGAGGTTTCGCGTGAAGACGCGTACCTCCTCGCCGCGGCGATGCGCCTGGATGCGCGCGCCGTCGAGCTTCCACTCGATCGCGGCGGCGCCGACCCGTCCGATCGCGTCCTCGAGGCTCTCGGCTGTCTGCGCCAGCATCGGCTGCAGGGGTCGCAGGACGTCGAGCCGGAACGCCGAGAGTCCCGCTTCGCCCTCGGTGAGCGCCGCCGTCGCGACGACCCCGAGGTCGCCGCTCAGCATCAGGGCGCGCCGGACGGCGTTCGCAGGAATCCCCGCAGCCTTCGCCACCGCGTCGGCCATCACGCCCGCAAGGGCGCCTTGACGCAGCTCGCCCGTCAACAGAGCGGTGAGAAAGCGCTGCTCCGGCTCCGTCGCGCGCGCGAACAGCTCGGTGAGCAGGCTCCGCCGGAGCGCTTGCGAGCCCGGCCCCGTCGTCTCCCCGATCCGCCTTAGCGTTACGTCGACATCGAGGAGCTCGAGCGTCGGCGCGCTCGCCGGCGAAGGCAGCTCACGGAGCGCAGCCCAGCCGACGCCGATCGGCGCGTGCGGAAGCTCGCCTGCGAGATAGGCAACGGCAATCGGCACCTCTTCCGCGCTCAGACGTGCGAGACAGGAAGCGAGCGCGTCGATCTTCTTAAGGCGCGCAGCGGTGCCTGCCACCTCCGCTGAGGTGCGAGCCACGTCCTCGAGGAGCACGGCGTGATTCTGCTCAGACGGCGAAGGGGTACGTCTCGGGCAGCTCGCCGGCCACCCATTCGCTCGTGCGCTCGAGCGGCTCGACCGCGCGCGTCTCGTCGATGTGGATCGCCGCGTCGAACTGGTGGCCGAGCCTGGCCTCGAAGTAATGCGAGAGGCGCTCGGTCTCCGGTCGGTAGATGACGCCGATCGCGCGCTCGAGGCGACGGCCGTCGACCGCAGCCGGCAGAAGCAGGAAGCTCGGCGCGCCGGTCTGGTGGAACGCTTGCTCCCAGCTGCCGTCGAGTGCGCGACGGACACGCTTGCGCTCCGCCCGCCCGCCCCAGTCGGACGCGGCGGTGACGGTGCCCGTGTAGGTCGTAAAGCCGACGAGCAGTGACTCGCCGCCGTGCCGCTCGCGCACCAGCTGGCCGATGTTGAGCTCGCCCCGCTGGCCGAACTGGGTCGCGCGGGCGTCGCCCACGTGTGAGTTGTGCGCCCAGACCGCGACCTTCGCCGGACCGGCCGTCGGCTCGAGGTGCGCGACGAGCGCCTCGAGTGTCTCGGCCATGTGGCTGTCACGCAGGTTCCAGCTCTCGGCGCCGCCGCGGAAGACGGACCGGTAGTACTCCTCCGCGTTCACGACCAGACGGGCGTTCTGCTCGGCGTAGAAATGGTCCTCCGCGCGGCGTGCTGCCTCGGCCGCTGCCACCTGGAGCTCGACCAGCTGAGCGACGGACTGCGGCTCGCACGACTCGGCGCCGCCGAATTGCGTCTCGTACGCGTACACCTGTGGGTCGCGGTTGAAGTGGTCGAAGCAGGCGTAGCGCTCGCGCGCCCGCACCGCCGCTTCGGGATCGACCTCCTCGAGATACCGCACCACGGCCTCCATCGACGTGTAGAGGCTGTAGAGGTCGAGTCCGTAGAAGCCGACCTTGGCTGCGTCAGGACGGTTGTCGTTCCACTCGCGGAGCCAGGTGACGAACTCGACGACGTCGGTGTTCCGCCACATCCAGGCGGGGAAGCGGCGGAAGTCGGAGAGCGCCTCTTCCGCGTCCACGTCGTCGCTCTTGCCGCGCACGAACCGGTTCACGCGGTAGGCGTCCGGCCAGTCGCCCTCGACGGCCACCGCTGCAAAGCCATGCTCGGCGATCAGCCGCTTCGTGATCTCGGCGCGCTCGCGGTAGAACTCGTGCGTCCCGTGCGACGCTTCGCCCAGGAGCACGAAGCGCGCAGCGGCTGCTCGCTCGAGCAGCGGGTCGTAGTCAGTGCTCGCCATACGCCTTGAAGTGCTCCGAGAACCATTCTGCTGCGAGCCGGGCGACCTCGTCGAGCGCACCGGGCGCCTCGAACAGATGCGTGGCGCCCGGCACGACCACGAGCTGCTTCTCGGCTCGCAAGACCTCGAGCGCGCGCCGGTTCAGCTCGAGCACGACCTCGTCCGCGCCGCCGACGATCAGGAGTGTCGGAGCGCGGACGAGCTCGAGCGCCCGGCCGGCGAGATCCGGCCGGCCACCGCGCGAGACGACGGCGGCGACGTCGTCAGGCCGCGCGGCTGCGGCGACGAGCGCGGCGGCGGCACCGGTGCTCGCGCCGAAGAGGCCGATCGGCAGTTGCGCGTACGGGCCCTGGCGGAGCCAGTAGATCGCGGCGATCAACCGGCGGGCGAGCAGCTCGATGTCGAACCGGTGCTCGCGCGTGTAGAGATCGACCTCTTCCTCGGCGGGAGTGAGCAGGTCGACGAGCAGCGTGCCGATCCCCGCCTGGTTGAGCGTCGCCGCGACGCGGCGGTTGCGTGGGCTGTGCCTCCCCGATCCGCTGCCGTGTGCGAAGACGACGATCCCGGACGCCCCGTCCGGGACGACGAGGTCGCCTTCCAGCGTGGCGTCGCCGACCGGGACCGTCACCTGAGTCAGCACCGGCGTGCTCATCGCTCGTCTGCGCGCGCGAGCAGCTCGCGCACCTCCTCGTCGCTCGTCTGCGAGAAGTCGTCGTACCACAGACCCACGGCGTGGAACGGCCACGGCGTCACCCCGCACACGATGTCGTCGACGTCGTCGCGGAACTCGTCGCACGTCTGCTCCGCCGCGACCGGCACCGCGACCACGACGCGTGCAGGGTTGTACTTGCGCACCGCGAGCGCGGCGGCCCGCATCGTCGCGCCGGTGGCGAGGCCGTCGTCGACGAGGATCACCGTCTTCCCTTCGAGCTGCGGCGGGCCGCGATCTCCGCGATACGCGGCCTCCCGGCGCTCGAGCTCGCGCAGCTCGGCCTCGACCGCGCGCCTGATCTCGTTCTCGCTGATCCCGATCCTCCTGACGAGCCCCTCGTCGAGAACGAGCACGCCGCCCGTCGCGATCGCGCCCATCGCGAGCTCCGAATGCCCGGGCACCCCGACCTTGCGGACGACGAAGACGTCGAGCGGCGCACCGAGCGCCTTCGCCACCTCGTATCCGACCGGCACGCCCCCGCGCGGCAGCGCGAGCACGACGACGTCGTCGCGACCCCCGTATTCGTCGCGCAGCAACTCGGCGAGGAACCGGCCCGCCTCCGTGCGGTTGCGGAACCGCCTGGTCTGCGTCCCGACCCCACTCATGTCTACACGAGCAGTTCTTCGTACTCGCGGTCGAGCTGGCTGAGCACGTCCTCGAACTCGCCCGGCGTCACCGCGTCGCGGACGACGCTGAGGACGGCGCGCACGCGCTCCCGCGCCTCGTCGGGGTCGATTTCGAGGTCGTGCGCGACGCGCTCGACGAACTCTTCCGACTTCATCGGGATCGCCGTCTCGATGGGTTCGACGCGCTCTTTGAGCTCGCCCGGGAGCTGCGAGAGCAAGTCCTTCGGCTCACCGCCGGCGAGCCGGTCGGACAGCGCCTGCACCACCGCGACCGCCGTGCGCTCGGCCTCTTCGGGGTCCTCGGTTCCGGTGCGCTCCCTGACCGCCTTTAGGAACTCGTGGTACTTCATGAGGGCCTCCTTCGCCAGATTCCTCACTCGAAGGCCTGCCCGAAGCCTCCTCAACGTAATCAGCCTCGAGGTGGCCAGGTCACCGCTCGGGCGCCCACAGCCCAGCCTCGGTGTCCGGGTCGAAGAAGTGGAGCCGGTTGACGTCGAAGGCCGCCTCGACGCGGTCGCCGATCCGGACGGCCGCCCGCGGCTCGAAGGTGGCGCAGAACGGGACGCCCGGAGCACCGGTCAACGGCGCCTGCTCCAGCTCCTCGCCCGTGACAGCTGCGACCACGCTGCCCGTTTTCGGGGCCTCGGCATCGACTGTGAAGTACGCGAGCAGGCTCGCGCCAAGTGCCTCGACGCGTTCGATCGTCCCTCGCAAGCTCGCATCGCGCGGGCCGTCGTCGCCGTGGAGGTCCTCCGGCCGGATCCCCACGATTACGGGCTTTCCGATCCACGCGTCGAGGCCGCGCGCCTCGATCACCTCTGCCGGCAGAGGGATCGTCTGCTCTCCGAGCTGGAGCGTCCCGCGCTCGATCGTTCCCTGCGCGATGTTCATCGGCGGCGAGCCGATGAACCCCGCGACGAACAGGTTCGCGGGCCGGTCGTAGACGCCTGTCGGCGTATCCACCTGCTGGAGGAGGCCGTCGCGCAGCACGGCGACGCGATCGCCCATCGTCATCGCCTCAACCTGGTCGTGCGTGACGTACACCGTCGTCACGCCGAGGCGCTTCTGGAGCGACTCGATCTCGCCGCGCATCTGCACGCGGAGCTGGGCATCGAGGTTCGACAGCGGCTCGTCCATCAGGAAGACCTGCGGCTGCCGGATCACCGCGCGGCCCATCGCGACGCGCTGCCGCTGGCCGCCGCTCAGCTGCTTTGGCCGGCGATCGAGCAGGGAGTCGATCGCGAGCAGGCGCGCGGTCTCGCGCACACGCTCGCGGATCTCCGACCTCGGCCGCCGCGCGAGCTTCAGCGAGAAGCCGATGTTCTGCGCGACGGTCATGTGTGGGTAGAGCGCGTAGTTCTGGAAGACCATCGCGATGTCGCGGTCCTTCTCGGGCACGTCGTTCATGCGCCGCCCGCCGATGTAGAGGTCGCCCGCGGTGATGTCCTCGAGGCCGGCGATCATCCGCAGCGCCGTCGTCTTCCCGCACCCGGACGGCCCGACGAGCACGAGCAGTTCGGCCTCGTCGATCGCGAGGGAGAGCTGCTTCACAGCCTCGAACCCGTTCGGGTAGCGCTTCGTCAGCTCCTTGACGACGATCTCGGCCGCGAGCCCGTCGTGTTGTTGAGCGCGACCGTGACCGGCCAGCTCGCCGGGTCGGTGATCAGGAAGACCGCGAAGAGGAAGTCGTTCCAGATCGAAGTGAACTGCCAGATCAGCGCGACGACGAACGCGGGCGCCGACAGCGGCAGGATCACCGACCAGTACGTCCGCAGCATCCCGGCGCGGTCCATGCGCGCCGCCTCCATCAGCTCGTTCGGGATCGTCGCGTAGTAGTTGCGAAAGATCAGCGCGGTGATCGGAATCCCGTAGACGACGTGCGCGAAGATCAGCCGTGGGATCCCGGTCGGGAAATGCATCTGCTCGAACAGCAGCGTCAGCGGGATCATCACGGCCTGGTACGGGATGAACATCCCGAAGAGGAAGAACGTGAACACGAAGTCCGCGCCGGGGAAGCGCCACTTGGAGAGAACGAAGCCGTTCAGCGAGCCGAGCACCGTCGAGAGGATCGTCGCCGGGATCACCAGCTTGAAGCTGTTCTGGAGGCTCGGCGAGAGCTGCGTCCAGGCCTCCCGCCACGCGTCGACCGTCCAGAGCTGCGGCAGCGTCCACGCGTGGGACGGGTCGATCTCCTCGAGGCCCTTGAAGCTCGTCACCAGCAGGACGTAGACCGGCGTCAGGACGACGATCGCGAACCCGATCAGCGCGACGTACTTCAGCGGCGTCGCCGCCGCGCGCCGCGGCCGCGCCCAGCGCGAGCGGACGGGAATCGGAGCAGGAGGTGCAGCAGAGGTCGTCGTCACACGCGCTTCTCCGCCCGCACGGTGTAGATCAGGTACGGCACGATCAGGACGGAGATGCCGACGAGCAGCAGCGTCGCGATCGCGGCGCCTTTCGCGTAGTCGCGCGCGTCGTAGATCAGCACCCACATGTAGACCGCCGGCACCTCGGTCACGAGCTGCTTGCCGCCGATCGCGACGATCAGGTCGAAGACCTTGATCGAGATGTGGCCGAGGATGATCAACGCGGCGAGCGTCACCGGGCTCAGGTGCGGGAAGACGACGTGACGGTAGACGCGCCACTCCGACGCGCCGTCCATGCGCGCAGCCTCGCGCAGCTCCTCCGGCACCCCGCGGAAGCCCGCGAGGTAGAGCGCCATCACGTACCCGGAGAGCGCCCAGATGGCAGGGATCGCGAGCGCAGCGGCGCCCCGGTTCGGGTCCTGCCACCACTGGTTCGCGAGGAACCCCGCTCCGAGCTTGTCGAACACGACGTTCAGCCCCGACGCGCGATCGCCGGGGGCGGGGTTCATCAGCCAGCGCCAGATGATGCCGGAGGCGATGAACGAGACGGCCATCGGGAACAGGTAGACCGCGCGGAAGACGCCCTCGCCGCGCACGCCCTTGTCGAGCAGGAACGCCATCAGCAGGCCGATTACGAGCGTGCCGATGATGAACGTGATCGTGAAGAGCACGAGGTGGCGGAGGTCGAGGCTCCAACGCTCGTCGGTGCGCAGCTCGCGATACGAGGCCAGTCCCGCCCAGCCGGTCGTCTGCGGCGCCTCGCGCCAGTCGCTCAGCGACACCTTCACGTTCCAGCCGATCAGTCCGTAGACGAAGACCGCGATCAGGACGATCGACGGGGAGATGAGGAGGAGCCCGGGCCACCATCTCCGGACTCCCCTCATCGCTTCTGCTCTCGTCCTCGGGTTGCGCCTACGCGCGCTTCTTCGCGGCCGTGACGAGCGAGGACTGGAACTTCTTCACGTCCTTGCTCTGCAGGAACAGCCCGAGCGCCGTGTCGACGTCGGTGTTCCACGCGTTGCTCGCGACCACACCGTGCGTGAGCGAGCCCGCCAGCTTGTCCGTCTTCCACTGGTTGAGCGCCCACTTGAGGTAGGGGTCGTAGAGCTTGGGGTTCGCATCCTTGCGTGCCGGGATCGAGCCCTTGAGCGGATTGAACGTGTCCTGAGCCTTCTTGCTGCCGAGGAACGCGAGCCACTGCACGGCTGCCGCGCGATGCGGCGCGCCCTTGGCCAGGGTGAAGCTGTCGGACAGCCAGTCGTAGACGCCGTTCGTGCCGGGCACCGCGGTCCAGGCGTAACCGGTGTTCGGCTTCTTCTTCAGGTCGACGCGGAAGTAGCCGTCGGCCCAGTCGCCCATGATGTTGAACGCGGCCTTGCCGTCGGCCACGAGCTTCGACGCGTCCTGCCACGTCAGCGACGCAGCGTCGGAGTTCGTGTACGTGAGCAGCGTCTTGTAACGGTTGAGCGCGAGCGTGACGCCCGCGTTCGACCAGTTAGCGCCCTTCTTCCAGAGCGCGTTCCAACGTGCCGGTCCGATCGTCGCGATCACGACCGTCTCGAGCAGGTGTTTCTGCGTCCACTGCTCGCCGAGTGCGAGCGGGATCAGCCCGGCTGACTTCGCCTTTTGCAGGGCGGCGATGAACTGGCCCCACGTCTTGGGCGGGGTTGTGATCCCGGCCTTGCGCAGGGTCGCCGGGTTGTACCAGAGGATGTTGGCGCGGTGGATGTTCACCGGCACCGAGTACAGGTGCCCCTTGTACGTGATCTGCTGGATCAGCTGCTTCGGCATGATCTTGTCGAAGCCGGACTTCTTGTAGATGAAGTCGATCGGCTCGACCTGGCCCGCCTTGATGTAGTCGGCCAGCTCCTGCCCCGCGTGACCCTGGAACGAGTCCGGCGGCTTGTTGGCAGCCAGCCGCTGTGCGAGGACGGCCTTCGCGTTCGTGCCGGCTCCGCCGGCGACGGTCTCGTTCTTGAACGGCGTCGTCGGGTGGTTCTTGTTCCAGATCTTGATCAGCGCCTGGAGACCGTGGGCCTCGCCGCCGCCGGTCCACCAGGAGAAGACCTCGAGCTGGCCCGCCTTTGCAGCGCTGGGCTTCGTCTTGCCGCCGTAGGACGCGGACGGGACGACGAGCACGAGCGCCAGCAGTCCGAGAAGCGAGCTGCGAAACACCGTTCGGCGCGAGAGGCGAAAACGGTGTCTCTGAATCTTGTGCTGCATTGCACCTCCTTCGATTCCGACCAGCGACTAGTGAATCACACGCGGTCGAGACCGGTGTCCCGGTGATTCGCACGTGCGCAACCCACGTCCCGGTTGCTCGGGTCTCTCGCAAGGTGCCGCTGTGAGCCAGGCCGCGACGCCCAGTCCGGCGGAGACGATCCAGCCGCTGAGCGAGCACGAGCTCGAGGTGCTGCGGGAGGTCGGCCGGCACTGGAACGCGGTCGTCGGAGGACGGCTCGAACGCCCTGCGCGCGCTGCCGGTCGATCCGAGCCTGACCCGTGTCGCCGGCGCGCCGAGATCGGGACGATTCGGCCGCTTCGCGCGCGTGAGGATGTTCGAGCTGGAGGGCCCGGACACGCTCGAGGCGACCGAGCAGGCGACCGAGCCGGTCTCTCGCTTCGGGCGTCTCGTCGAGTCGCTGCAGCGAGTGGTGATCGGGCCGCCGCTCCCCAGCAGCGCCGTCGTGCACGAGAAGATGCGGAAGCTCGTCGCGCTCCCGGTGCTCGCCTCCGACCTGCTGTCGTCCGTGGCGTACGGGCCCGAGGCGATGCTGAGCGTGCTCGTGCTCGCGGGACGGGACGCGCTCGGGCTCTCGCTTCCGCTCGCAGCGGCGCTCGTCGTGCTGATGCTCGCGGTCGGCGCGTCATATCGCCAGACGATCGCCGCCCATCCGTCCGGCGCGGGCTCGTACATCGTCGCCGGCGACGATCTCGGCGAGCGCGCCGGGCTCCTGGCAGCAGTCGGCCTACTGGCCGACTACGTCCTCACCGTCGCGGTCTCGATCGCCGTAGGGGTCGAGGCGATCACCTCCGTGCTTCCGGCGCTGAAGGGATCGTCGGTGCTGCTCGGGCTCGCCGCGATCGCGCTTCTGTCAGCTCGGCGTCGCGAGCCGCATCGATCAGCAGCTGCGCGGGGAGTCCTTCGACCGCGATGCGCTCCACGGTCACAGTCGAGTCGTCGCCGACCACCCCCTCGACAACGGCCGAGACGAGCTTCAGCGCGCGCTCGTGGATCTCGCTCACGACGTCGACGACGTCGAACCGAGGCGCAGGCCCGACGTCCGGCGCCGGCAGCGGCACGTCGTACGCGTGCGGCGCGACGACTCGAGCACTCCGCAGGCGCGCCTCCTCGACCGCCCAGCGAAGCGCGTCCTTCGAGGCGTCCGAGCCGTCGATCCCGACGACGATCTTCTCCACCTCGGTGTTCTAACGCGGCGCCGCGTGGAGTGCCAGTGAGCAAGATCCTCGAGCGCGGAGACGTCTTCTTCTTCTATCGCCCGCGCGGACTGCGTGTTCAGCCGGACGCGAGACCGGCGGGCCAGGGCCGCTACGCGATCGTCGACCACGACGGCCACACGCACTTCGCGTATGCGCTCGAGCTCCCGCCGGAGCCTGGGGAGCTGCAGCCTGCGGTCGGGATCAAGGAGGAGGCGAGCTACATCGTCGCGGTCAAGAACCCCGAGGCGCCGACGCCGCCCGGCGTTGGGCTCCAACCCCGTCAGCGGGCCGCGTTCCCAAAGGAGATCCTCGACCGCTTCGGCGGCCGCCGGTTCATCCCCCTCGACCCGCCGGAGCTCCTCGACTACGAGGGCGCGGAGATCGTCCTGATCGGCGCGGCCGACGACGCCTCGGCCGAGCTCGGCATCGACTGGGACGCGGAGAGCGAACGGCTCGAGAGCGCCGACATCTTCCGCAAGCTCCGGCTCCCGCGAGACGAGCTTCCGGTCGAGCCGTTCGAGAAAGGGTCGTGGCGCTGATCACTCGGCGCTCGAAGCAGCCCAGAGGTTGATCCCGCTCTCGGTGGCGTAGCGGTCGATTTCCTCCAGCTCGTCGCTCGAGAAGTCGAGCCGTTCGAGCGCGGCGACGTTCCCTTCGAGCTGCTCGACGCTGCTCGCCCCGAAGAGCGCCGACGTGAGGCGTGGGTCTCGTAGCGTCCACGCGAGCGCGAGCTGCGCGAGCGTCTGTCCCCGGCCCTGCGCGATCTCGTTGAGTGCGCGGATCTTCTCGAGCGTCTCGTCGGTGATCAGATCCTGCGAGAGGGTTCCGGGCCGGCTGGCGCGCGAACCCTCGGGGATCCCGCCGAGGTACCGGTCGGTGAGCATGCCCTGCGCGAGCGGCGAGAACGCGATGCACCCGATTCCTTCGTCCCCGAGCGTGTCGAGCAACTCGTCCTCGATCCAGCGGTTGAACATCGAGTACGACGGTTGGTGGATCACCAGCGGCGTGCCGAGCCCGCGCAAGATCTCCGCCGCCTCGCGCGTCTTGTGCGCCGAGTAGGACGAGATGCCGACGTAGAGTGCCTTGCCCTGACGCACCGCCGTGTCGAGCGCGCCCATCGTCTCCTCGAGCGGCGTGTCGGGGTCGAAGCGGTGCGAGTAGAAGATGTCGACGTACTCGAGCCCCATCCTGCGCAGGCTCTGTTCCAGGCTCGCGAGCATGTACTTGCGCGAGCCCCACTCGCCGTACGGACCGGGCCACATGTCGTAGCCCGCCTTGGTCGAGACGATCAGCTCGTCGCGGTAGGGCCGGAGATCCTGTCGCAGCAGCATGCCGAAGTTCTCCTCCGCCGAGCCGTAAGGCGGCCCGTAGTTGTTCGCGAGATCGAAGTGCGTGACCCCAAGGTCGAACGCGCGCCGGACGATCCTACGGCTGTTGTCAAGCGGATGGTCGTGGCCGAAGTTGTTCCAGAACCCGAGCGACAGCGCCGGAAGCTGGAGGCCGCTGCGGCCCGAACGGTTGTAGACCATGCGGTCGTAGCGATCGGCGGCCGGCGCGTACACGTCTGCGATCATGCCATCGCGCAATGGAGCAGGTCCGGATCGACAAGTGGCTCTGGGCCGCGCGCCTCTTCAAGACCCGCGGCGCCGCGACCGAAGCCGTCTCGGGCGGCCGGGCGCGCGTCAACGGCGTGCGCGTGAGACCCTCCAAGGAGCTCCACGTCGACGACACGGTCGAGGTGCGAGTCGGCGTGGTGCAGTGGACGGTCGTGGTGCGCGGTCTGGCCGACAGGCGCGCGCCGGCGAAAGTTGCAGCGACCCTCTACGACGAGACGCCCGAGTCGCGCGCGGCCCGCGAGCAGCGCGCACTCGAGAACCGGCTCGCGCGGCCACTCGGCGCCGATCTCGGCGAACGCCCGACGAAGCAGGCGCGACGCCGACTCGATGCCCTGCGCAGGCCTCGGCGTCGACAATCGCGCGACTGAGACGCGAAGACGGTGACTGCGTCAGGTGCCGACCGGCCAATGCTCGACCGCGAGCTCCCGCATGGGAAAGTCCTTCGGATTGCCCGTGGCGAGACGCCCGCCGACCGCGAGCGCGGCGGCCGCGACGAGAGAGTCCGCCTGGGCCAGCGTCCGGCCGCGGCTCGTGAACCGTCGTCGCCACTCGCCGGCCTGCCATCCTTCGGCGGCGCCGAGCGGCACGATTCGAAGTCCGGCAAAGAGCGCACGCGCCGGCGCGTGCTCGCGCGGCCGGAGCCCTCGCACCGTCTCTTCGACGTTGATCGCGCAGACGTGCGGCGAGTCGCCGGCGGCGCGAAGAGCCTCCAGCCGCGAAAGCGCACCGCGACGGCCACGGAGCAAGTCGATCAGGACCGTGGTGTCGAGCAGGACTGCGGCCACTACCCGACGCGGCGTGGGTCGGTGCGCCGCTGAGAGCGCACCCATTCGGCAGCGTCGTCATCCCACTCGTGCCCGTTGCTCTCGATCGCACCGATCGCGGACTCGATCAGCTCCCAGCGCCGGTCGTCGTCGAGCGCTTGCTCCACGGCTCGAGCGATGTAGGTGCTTCGACGACGCGCGCCGACTCGCCTGTCGAGCGCACGGACCACCTCGTCGGGAAGCGTAATGTGCACTCGCATGGCCACAGATTAACACACTAGTGGAACCCCGGCGGCCTCCCTTCGTCGCCCTTCGAGTAGTCGCAGACACCTGTCGGGAAGATCTCCTGCAGACGCGCGACCTCGGACCCGCTCGGCTGCCACGAGCCGTACACGCCGCGGTCGATCGCCGCCGCGACCGGCTGGAGCTTGCACTTGTACAGCTCCTCGTCGAACGGCGCGCCCGCGACCGTGCGCGACGTGCCGTGGATCTCGAACAGCTGCGTGCACGGGCCCGCGGGCGCCGAGTCGAGAATCCCGTTCCAGGCGTCTGCGCCGCGGTAGACGAGGTCGCCGTTGGTCGCGAAGCAGCTGTCGACCGCCTCGGCCGGCTTCGTGCCGCTCAGGAGCCACCGGTCCATCACGTCGAGCGCCATCGGCGTCTGGTCGAAGGCGCGTGCCGGACGCGCGTCCGTGAACCAGATCACCTGGTTGGACGCGTCGCCGTCGTGCTCGAGCAGCCGCGCCCGCGATGCGAACGACTGCCGTGCGTTGTGCATGTCGAGCTCGGCGTCGAGGTAGTGACGCCAGTCGATGACCGGGATGTCGATCTTGCCGTCGAAGACGAGCCCGCTCTCGTAGGCGGCACGCATCGCGTCGATGCTGCCGGCCGCTCGCGGCGCAGGCGTGGCACCGCCGTCGGGCGAAAGGTTGATGTTCCGCTCGCTCCAGACGTCCGACGGTGCGCCGGGCGCGAAGCACGCGGCGCCGCCGACGAAGGGACAGCCCTCCTGCACCGTGTCCTGCGGCGGCTTCCAGGAACCGACTTCGGCGTTGAGGTCGAGGAACTCGTCCGGCGTGATGTGGCCGTCGACCAGTGCCTGCAGGCCGTACTGCACGCCGACGTTGTCCCACGTCGAGCGCGCGAAGCCGGTGACCGGATCGCGTCCGTAGACGTTGACCGCGTCGTTCCAGTGCGTCCACTCGACCGCCGCCTGCTGCTCGGCTGTGATGCCCGGCACCGTGCCGAAGTGGGGGTTCAGCGCTAGCGGGGAGAGCCCGCGCCAGCCCTTGATGCACTCGGTCGAGCCAGGGAACGCGAGCCACGGCGTGAAGAACGTCCAGGGGATGCTGCCCGTGACGTTTGCGACGACGGTGTTCGACGTGCTGAGCCCCTCGAGCCACGAGCGGTTCGTCCACACGCGCCACTTCGACGTCGGCCCCTCCTGCTGCACTCGCCGGTCCATCCAGTGCTCGAGCAGCTCACAGTCGCCGACGTGGATCGTCTGTGTGACCATGTCTGGATACGAGTACTGCGGGATCGCGCCGTCGAGCAGCCCGGGGTGGTTCTGGCCGTACACGTACTGCTGGATCGCGCCGCCCGACCCGCCGAGACCGACTGTGTACACGGGGTCGTCGTACTCGGTGACGAAACGCGACTTGACCATCAGCGCCGTCTCTCCGCCGAGGACGAGGTTGTAGTGCGTGTTCGTCTTCGTTCCCGTCGACCACGCGATCGCGTAGCCCTTTCCGAGCCCGTACGGGTAGCGCGACTCGTTCTGGTTGTTCGAGCCCTGGTAGTGGCCGATCGCGACGCCGCCTCCGAAGTAGAAGATGAGCTTCCCGTTCCAGTAGGGGAGCGAGGAAGGGCCGGTCGCCGTCGGGTCGAGAACGGCAATCGTGTAGATGAACCGGTTGATCGTGCCGCGCTCCCAGCGGATCACGAAGTCGACGGTGTCGCCCTCGCTCGTTTTCGTCGTGGTCATGTCCTCCGGGCGCGGTGCGCCCGCGGCGTACGGCTTCCACGTCCCGTTGGCTGCGCGGTAGTAGTAGCCGATGCGTGTCTGCAGCGAGCAGTTCGTGTCGAGGAACGACCCCGCGAGGTCGAAGCCCGCGAGGTGGCCCGGGGTCGAGCAGAAGAAGTCCGGCTGCTTGGGGCCCGAGAACATCGGCCCCGTGATCGGGTAGTTCACGATCGTCAGCGTCGTACGGTCGTTCGCCGAGCGGCCCGGGCCGGGAACGCTCGCGGCGACCGTGCTGCTGCCGAGCGGCAGGCCGCTCAGCACGCCTTCGAGCGCGTGCGGCGCCTGGTCGTCAGGCGCGAACGAGGAGGTCACGTCGACGCCGTTCAGCGTCACGGTCGCCGCGGCAAGCGGCACCGAGGCGGGGACGACGACGCGGACCCGTGCGCTGCCGCCGCTGACGTACTGCGCCGGGCCGGAGAGCGTCTCGAGCCGCAGCGCGTCGTGGATGCCAGGCGGCCCTGCGCCCGCCGACGTAGCGGTGACGAGACAGAGTGCAACCAGCGCAGAAACGACCAGCGGCCGACGATTCATCGTCTCCCCTCCCCGGGATCCTGTTGTCCAGTCGTGCTTACAGCAGTGCGTGCCCCGCAGTCAAGCGCAGCGAGGTTACGCTCGACCCGTGACGGAGTTCCGCGCGTACCGATGACGGCACCAACGCCGCTGGAGCGCGCTCCCGAGGCCCTCGCCGAGTTCGCCCGCCGCGACGACGTCTGGCTGAAACGAGAAGACGTTCACGAGCTCGGCGCGTTCAAGTGGCGCAGCACGCTCCCGGTCGTCGCTGAACTCGTTGCCGGTGGCAAGAACACCGTCGTCACGTGCTCGACCGGGAATCACGGCGCCGCCGTGGCGTGGGCGTGCCTTCGCGTGGACGCAAGCGCAGTCGTGTTCGTGCCTCCAGCGTCTACAGAGCGCAAGCTCGCGCTCCTCGACGACCTCGGCGCGGACGTTCGAGTTGCGGGTCGCGACTTCGACGAGGCCAAGGAAGCCGCGCGCGCGTACGCCGCCGACGAAGGCCTCCCGTTCTTCGAGGACGGCGCCGAGCCGCTCCAGTACGAAGCGTACGAGTCGATCGGCGACGAGATCCTCGACCAGTCCCCGTCACCGCCGGCCGCCGTTGTCACGCCGATCGGCAACGGCGCACTCGCCGCCGGCATCGGCGCCGCGCTCGGTAGACGAGCACCAAGCGTCACACGTGTCGGCGTCGTCGCGGAGCAAATGCCCGTGATGGCGGCGAGCTACGACGCCGGCCGGGCCGTCGATGTCCAGTCAGGGAGGACGATCGCCGACGGACTCGCCGTGCGAGTCGCGATCCCACTCGCCGTCGAGCGCCTCCGCACCACTGTCGACGTGATGCTGCGTGTCTCCGAGCCGGCGATCGCGGCAGCGCTTGTCGCGTGCCACGACGCCGGCATCGCCGTCGAGCCCTCCGCGGCCGCTGCGCCCGCCGCGCTTCGCGACAGACCCGACCTCACGCGTGACGGCCCGATCGTGCTCGTCATGACCGGACGAAATGTCGACCCGGCCGTCCTCGACTGCGCCCGCGGGGTGCGGTAGCTTCGGCCAAGCGGTGGACGACTTCCGGATTCGACGTGACGTGTCGAAGCGCACCCGGAAGAATTCTTTTCTTCCGCTGCCCCAGCTAGAGACTCCACGGCCTTAGCTAAACGGGATCAGGTCCCACACTCTCACAAGCAAGTCTCACGAGAATGACCTCTCGCGATGCAAAACAAAAGCCTCGGGATTTGATTCATGCCACCCACGGAAGCAGCGTCATGACCGCAGCGGAGCAGATTGCCAAAGCCAACGCGACGGGCCGGACCCCGGTCGTCTTCGTCCACGGCCTCTGGCTGCTGCCGAGCAGCTGGGACCGGTGGGCCACCCTCTTCGAGGAAGCCGGCTACACGGTCTTGACGCCGGGGTGGCCGGACGACCCGGAGACAGTCGAGGAAGCCAAGGCGCACCCCGAGGTCTTCGCCCGCAAGAAGGCGGGGCAGGTGGCCGACCACTTCGCCGACGTGATCGGCCAGCTGGAGAAGAAGCCGGCCGTGATCGGGCACTCCTTCGGGGGCCTGGTCACGCAGATCATCGCCGGACGCGGCCTCTCCGCCGCCTCGGTGGCGATCGATCCCGCGCCCTTCCGGGGCGTTCTGCCGCTGCCGATCTCGGCGCTGAAGTCGGCGTCGCCGGTCCTCCGCAACCCCGCGAACTACAACCGGGCCGTCCCGCTCACGTTCGAGCAGTTCCGCTTCGGCTTCGCGAACGCCGTCAGCGAGGACGAAGCCAAGGAGCTGTACGAGACACTCGCCGTGCCGCGTCCGGCGCACCCATCTTCCAGGCCGCGACTGCAAACCTCAATCCCTGGTCCGAGGCGAAGGTCGACAGCAAGAATCCCGATCGTGGGCCGTTGCTGATCATCTCCGGGGAGAAGGACAACACCGTTCCGTGGGCGATCGCGAATGCCTCGTACAAGAAGCAGAAGCGCAACCGGAGCGTCACCGAGATCGTCGAGATGCCAAACCGCGGCCACGCGCTCGTCGTCGACAGCAGCTGGCGTGAGGTCGCCGACACTGCGCTGGCGTTCGTCCAGCGGTTCGTTCCGGCCGAAGCTCCTCGCGGCTAGCGAGTGCGGGCGAAGCGCTGGACCGCCTCGAGCAGCTCCTCGGTCTTCGCTGTGGCGTCGGCCTCGTCGCCCGAGGTAAGGGCGCCGGCGACGCAGTGCCTGACGTGGTCGTCGAGGATCGTGAGGGCGAGCGACTCGAGCGCCGTGTTCGCGGCGGCGATCTGGGTGAGGACGTCGATGCAGTAGCGGTCGTCCTCGACCATTCGTTCGATGCCGCGCACCTGGCCCTCGATCCGGTGCAGGCGTTTGACGAGTGCGTCCTTGTCCTTGGCGTAGCCGTGCGTGTCGGTCACGTGGTCGCTCCTTCGCGTGTGCTGCGGAACCGCCGCAGGCGCAGGCTGTTGCTGACGACGAAGAGACTCGAGGCGGCCATCGCGGCGGCGGCGACGATGGGGTTCAGCAGCCCGGCGACCGCGAGCGGGATCGCGGCGACGTTGTAGGCGAACGCCCAGAAGAGGTTGCCCTTGATGGTGCGCAACGTCTTGCGGGCGAGACGGATGGCGTCGGCGGCGGCGCGCAGGTCGCCGGAGACGAGCGTCAGGTCGCTGGCCTCGATCGCGACGTCCGTGCCGGTGCCGATCGCGAGCCCGAGGTCCGCTTGCGCGAGCGCGGGTGCGTCGTTGACGCCGTCGCCGACCATCGCGACGACCTTGCCCTCCCGCTGGAGGCGGGTGATCTCGCGCACCTTGTCGTCGGGATAGACCTCTGCGAGCACACGCTCGATGCCGACCTTGCGCGCGACACGGCGTGCCGTCTCTTCGGCGTCGCCGGTGAGGAGCACCGGCGTCAGGCCGAGCTCCTTCAGCTCGCGAATCGCTTGCGCACTCGATTGCTTGACGGTGTCGCGCACCTCGAGCGTCGCGCGCGAGAGACCGTCCCAGCCGACCTCGATGCGACCCGCATTGCGGCCGACTGAGACCTCGCGCCCGTCGACGACGCCGACGACGCCCACTCCCGGCTCGTTGCGGAAGCCCGAAACCGGCGGCAGCTCGCCCACCTCGGCGCGCGCGGCGCGCGCAACCGCTTGCGCAATCGGATGCTCGGAAGCGGCTTCGACGGCGCCGGCGAGACGCAGTACGTCTGCGCGGCTGGCGCCGTTCAGCGGTGCGACCTCGGCCAGCTCCATCTTCCCCTCGGTGACGGTGCCCGTCTTGTCGAGCACGATCGTGTCGACGCGGCGCGTCTGCTCGAGGATCTCCGGCCCCTTGATCACCACGCCGAGCTGCGCGCCGCGTCCGGTGCCGACCATCAGCGCCGTCGGCGTCGCGAGTCCGAGCGCGCACGGGCACGCGATGATCAGGACGGCGACCGCAGCGGTGAAGGCGGCGCTCGCGCTCGCGCCGAACGCGAGCCAGCCGCCCAGCGTCAGCAGCGAGAGCACGATCACGATCGGGACGAAGATCGCGGACACGCGGTCGGCCAGCCGCTGCACGGGCGCCTTGCCCGACTGCGCGGCCTCGACGAGGCGCGCGATCTGCGCCAGCGCCGTGTCTGCGCCGATCTTCGTCGCGCGGACGACGAGACGCCCGTACGTGTTGATGGTCGCGCCTGCGACGCCGGAGCCGGATACCACCTCGACGGGAATGGATTCGCCGGTCAGCATCGACTGGTCGATCGCCGACTCGCCCGCGACGACGACACCGTCGGTCGCCACCTTCTCGCCGGGACGGACGACGAAGAGGTCGCCGGTCTGCAGCTCTGAGACCGGGACGAGAACTTCCTCCGTGCCGCGCAGCACGCGCGCCTCCTTCGCACCCAGCTCGAGCAACTTGCGGATCGCCTCCGACGAGCGTCCCTTCGCGCGCGCCTCGAGGTAACGCCCGAGGAGGATCAGCGTCGTCACGACGGCAGCGACCTCGAAGTAGACGTCGGCCTCGAGCGAGAAGACCAGCACGACGGCCGACCACAGCCAGGCCGCAAGCGTCCCGAGCGAGATCAGCGAGTCCATCGATGCGGCGAGGTGGCGCGCGTTCTTGAGCGCCGTGCGATGAAGGCGCGAGCCGGAGTAGAAGACGACGGGCGCAGACAGCGCGAGCGCGGCCCACTCCCAGTTCGCGAACTGGAGCGGCGGCACAATCGCGAGCAGCACGACGGGCGCGGTGAGCACGACTGCGACGAGCAGCCGGCGTGTTAACACGGCGAGCGGCTCCCCGTGCTCGTGGCGCTCGTGCGCCGGCGTGGCGACATGTGCGCCGTAACCGGCCGACTCGACCGCGCTAACGAGCTCCTCGACCGAGACAGACGCGTCGTGGTGAACCGTCGCCTGCTCGGTCGCGAAGTTGACGGTCGCCTCGACCCCGTCGAGGCGATTGAGGCTCTTCTCGACCCGCGCCGCGCACGAGGCGCACGTCATCCCGTCGAGCTCGAGCCTGATCTCATGCGTGGCGGTGGTCGCCATACCCCCATAGGGTACCTGGTTTCCGCTCAACAGCGCGCCCGCGATAGCCTCGGAGACATGGCGCATCAACCACAGGTCGAAGAGCGGGCGCCGCAGCCGTACGTTGCGATCCCGCTAAGCGTGTCGATGAAGGACGGCTTCGGTGAGGAGGTCGAGAGCGGCTTCGCCGAGCTGTTCGAATGGCTGAAGCAGCAGGGCATTGACCCGGCCGGCGCGCCGTTCATCCGCTTCCTCGTGATCGACATGGAAGGCGATCTCGAGATCGAGTTGGCGGTGCCCGTCGCGGAGGGCGTGCCGGGCGACATGAGCGTCCGCGCGGACGTCCTCCCCGGGGGTCGGTACGCGACGCTTCTCCACGTCGGACCATACGACGATCTGGTCGCGACCAACGCGGCGCTTCAGGACTGGGCCGAGCGGCAGGGCATCGTGTTCGACAGCTGGGACACGGACGAAGGGTCGGCGTGGCGCGGTCGTGTCGAGCACTACCTCACCGACCCCTCGACCGAGGCCGACCCTTCGAAGCGGGAAGTCGAGGTGGCGTACCTGACGGCCGAGGGCTGAGTCGAAACGGCTAAGCAGCCTCTACGAGCGGCGTTGCCTCGACCTCTTCCGCCGTCGTCGTCCGGATCACCGCCGCGCCGATCGCGGCCGCCGCGGCCGCGAAGAGCGTGCCGACGAGAAACGCCGTGTGATACCCGCCGTTGAGCGCGACGAGCGACGCGTCGCCGGAGGCGCGCAGCGTCTCCGTGCGGGAGGCGGCGAGGCTGGCGAGGATCGCAAGGCCGAGCGCCCCGCCCATCATGAACGCGGTGTTGCCAGTCCCGAGGCGAGCCCCGATTCGTCCGGCTCGACGTCGCTCATCGCGGCGAGCAGCACCGGGTTGAGCGCCATGCCGGCGCCGACGCCGAGCAGGATCATGCTCGGCAGCACATCGAGTGCGAAATGTCCGTCGACCGGAGCGCGCGCGAAGAGCACGAGCCCGGCCGCGGCCAGCAACAGCCCCGTCGCGAGCGGCTGCCTGATTCCGAAGCGCATGACGAGCTTGGCGGAGAGGCCGACCGAGAACGCGGCCATGATCAGGTTCGCCGGCAGGAACGCGAGCCCGACCTGCAGCGGGCTGTAGCCGAGCACGAGCTGCAGGTAGAGCGCGGTCAGGAAGAACCACGCGAACATCGCGGCGGCCCAGAAGACGCCGACCACGTTCGCGGTCGCGACGTTGCGCAGCCGGAAGAGGCGGAGCGGCACCAGCGGCGACGAGACGCGCGACTCGATCCCGATGAAGACCGTCAGCAGCCCGGCTGCGGCGCCGAGCAGGCCGATCGTCCGGGCCGACGTCCACCCAATTTCGTTGCCGTTCACGATCGCGTAGACCGCGAGCAGCAGCGACGCCGTCACCGTCACCGTCACCGCGCCGGCGACGTCGAGGCGTGCGCCGGCGGCCACGCGGGCAGCGGGTACGAGCTTGAGGGTGAGCGCGTACACGACGATCCCGATCGGGACGTTGACGAGGAAGATCCAGTGCCAGTCGAGCGCGTCCGTCAAGACCCCGCCGAGCAGCACGCCGATGCTGCCGCCCCCGGCGGCGACGAAGCCGAAGATGCCCATCGCCTTCGCGCGCTCACCCGGATCGGTGAACAGGTTCATCATCAGCGAGAGCGCGGTCGCCGACATGACGGCGCCGCCGAGCCCCTGCAGCGCGCGGGCCCCGACGAGGAGCTCCTGCGAGGTCGCCAGGCCGCAGGCGAGCGAGGCCAGGGTGAAGAGCGCGATCCCGATCACGAACAGCCGCCGGTGGCCGAACAGGTCGCCCAGCCTCCCTCCGAGCAGCAGAAAGCCTCCGAAGGTGAGGAGATACGCGTTCACGACCCACGCGAGCGACGTCTCCGTGAATCCGAGGTCCTCCCTGATCGACGGGAGCGCGACGCCGACGATGGTCGTGTCGAGGACGTTCATCAGCGTGCCCAGGCACAACACGATCAGCGCCAACCAGCGCCTCCGGCTGTCGGTTTTCTCTTGAATCGTCATGTCGGTAAGCCCCTTCCTGGTTCGCTAGAGCGGTTCTCACGACAGAGGTCGGAGCAGGCTTCGGGATCTCGACATCGGCGGACGTCGAAAACGGGACGCCCGCTCCGACGTCTCCGATGAGAAACGTCCAAGACGGACGTCAAACCGAAAGGAGACCCAGATGAACAACGTGGGCTCGAGAGACGGCACCACCATCGGGTTCGATCGGTCGGGTGAGGGACCGCCGATCGTCCTGGTGGGCGGCGCGTTCAACGATCGATCGACGGCAGCGCCGCTGGCCGCGCAACTGGAACCGCGCTTCACGGTGTTCACCTACGACCGTCGCGGCCGCGGCGGGAGCGGGGACACCGCGCCCTACGCGGTCGACCGCGAGATCGAAGATCTCGAGGCCCTCATCGCCGACGCCGGAGGATCGGCGTCCGTGTACGGACTCTCGTCCGGCGGGGTGCTTGCTCTCGAGGCGGCGGCTCGCGGGCTTCCGATCACGAGACTCGTCGTGTTCGAGCCGCCGTTCATCGTCGAGGGGAGTCGCCCGCGACCCCCGGAGGATCTTGCGTTGCAGCTCAGCGAGCTGGCGTCGTCAGGCCGCCGAGGCGACGCGGTCGAGCTCTTCATCACGAAAGCGGTCGGACTTCCTGTCGAAGCCGTCGAGCAGATGCGAAACGCACCGATGTGGCCCGGGCTCGAGGAAGTGGCACACACGCTGGACCAGCGCACGCTGGAAGGTCAGTTCCACGACGTCGCCCCTGAGGTTCTCGCTCCCGCTCTGCAGGAGTTCTTCGCCGCCGGCCGGACCATGGAAGGAGTCAACTCATGAAGTTCGTCGCGCTGATCTTCAACAATCCCGGGGCCTTCGAGTCGCTGTCCGAGGAGGAACGCGAACGTCTGATGAGCGAAGCGGACGCGTTCATCAAGGAGTTCACCGAGTCGGGGGAGTTCCTCGGTGGTTCGGCACTCGCCGATGCGTCGACCGGCAGGACCGTCCGAGTGCGTGGCGGCGTCCCTGCGATCACCGATGGGCCGTTCGCCGAAGCGAAGGAGCAGCTGGCCGGGTACTACGTGCTCGACTGCGAGAACATCGAGCGCGCGGCCGAGATCGCGGCCCGTGACCCCGCCGCCCGGCTCTGGGCGGTGGAGGTGCGGCCGATCATGGACGACGCCGGCACGGAGATGTGACCACGCGTCCCGGCGTCCGTGTCGAGGATCTGCTGCGCGAACTGGCGCCGCAGGTCCTCGGCGCGCTCGCCCGTCGCTACGGCCACTTCGACATGTGCGAGGACGCGGTGCAGGAGGCGCTGCTGGCCGCCGCGACGCAGTGGCCGGACGAAGGCGTTCCGGAGAGCCCGAAGGCCTGGCTGATCACGGTTGCCTCGCGCCGGCTGACCGACCAGTTCCGCAGCGAGCAGGCGCGCCGGGTCCGCGAAGACACGGCCGCGGCAGAGCCGCCGCCCGGGCAGCCGCCGGACCAGGACGACACGCTGACCCTGCTGTTCATGTGCTGCCATCCCGCACTCTCTCCGCCCTCCCAGCTCGCGCTCACCCTGCGCGCAGTCGGCGGTCTGACCACGGCGCAGATCGCAAGCGCGTTCCTCGTTCCCGAGGCGACCATGGCGCAGCGCATTAGCCGCGCCAAGCAACGCATCAAGGAGACCGGCGCCCAGTTCAGCATGCCGCCGGAGGACGAGCGCGCCGACCGGCTGTGCGTGGTCCTGCACGTGCTGTACCTGATCTTCAACGAGGGCTACACGGCGACCTCCGGGCCGCAGCTCGAGCGCAGCGAGCTGACCGGCGAGGCGATCCGGCTGACGCGTGCCGTCCACCGGCTGTTGCCGGGCGAGGGCGAAGTGGCCGGCCTGCTCGCGCTGATGCTGCTCACCGACGCGCGGCGGCCGGCGCGCACCCGGCCCGACGGCGCGCTCGTCCCGCTCACCGAACAGGACCGGGGCCTGTGGAATCGGGAGTCGATCCGGGAAGGCATCGGCCTCGTCACTGACGCGCTGGCCGGCGCGCCGCTCGGGCCGTATCAGCTACAGGCGGCGATCGCCGCCGTCCATGCCGAAGCGGCACGCGCGGAGGACACGGACTGGCCGCAGATCCTCGCGCTGTACGACCTGCTCGAGCGCATTTCACCCAATCCGATGGTCACGCTCAATCACGCCGTTGCGGTCGCGATGGTCCGGGGACCGCAGGCCGGCCTCGACCTGCTCGGGACGCTCGACGCCGACGGAGCATCATCGCCTCGACGCGGTCCGCGCGCACCTGCTCGAGATGGCGGCGACCACGCAGCGGCGCACGAGAGCTACCGGGCAGCCGCGCGACGCACGACCAGCCTCCCCGAGCAGCGCTACCTGGAAGCGCGAGCCGCCCGGCTGCTCGAGCGCGACTCAGACTGAGACGTCGACGACGACCTTCAACAAGGTCGGGTTCTCACGGCTTGCGCGAAGGGCCCGGTCGACCTGCTCGAGCGGGAAGCGCGCGTCAATGAGCCCGTCGAGGTCGACGCGTCCCGCTCTCGCCAGCTCGATCGCGATCGCGTACGTGTTCGCGTAGCGGAAGGTGCCGACGAGGGTGAGCTCGCGTGCCTGCATCGCCGCGAGCGGGAGCCGGGCTTCGAGACCCGGCCCCATCCCGACGAGCACCGCGGTGCCGGCGGGCCGAAGCGTCAGGATCGCATCGCCGGTGAGCGACTCGGAGCCGGTGCACTCGAGCAGCACGTCGAAGGGGCCGTCTTCGGGTCTGAGTCCGCGGTCGGTGACGTCGATCGCGCGCGTCGCCCCCAGCTCGGCGGCGCGAGCGAGCCGATCGGGATTGACGTCCGCGATGACGACCGTCGTCGCGCCGGCGGCGCGGGCAACCTGCATGGCCAGGTTGCCGATCGGCCCGGCACCGGTGACGAGCACGCGATTGCCGAGGCCCACGCCCCCTTTCTGGCACGCCCAGATTCCGACCGAGAGCGGCTCGAGCAGCGCTCCGGAGTCGTCGGACAACTCGTCGGGCAGCGCAAACGCGTAGTCCTCGTGGATCCCGACGTAGCGCGCAAAGGCGCCGTCGATCGGAGGCGTTGCGAAGAAGCGGACGTCGGTGCAGAGGTTGTAGCGGCCGTGGCGGCACTCGGAGCAGCGGCCACAGGGGACGCCGGGCTCCAGCGCGACGCGCTGACCGACCGGATGCTTCACCGCGCGCCCGCCGCGATCGACGACGACGCCGGAGACCTCGTGGCCGAGCACCAGCGGCTGCTCGACGACGAAGGAGCCGATCCTGCCGTGCTCGTAGTAATGCACGTCGGAGCCGCAGACACCGACCGAGCGCACTTCGACGAGCACGTCTCGCTCTCCGAGCTCCGGGAGCGCGCGCGTCTCGAGTCGAATGTCGCCGGGACCGTGCAGCGCGGCCACGAGATTGGTCGACGTCACTGCGGCTGGATCTGGACCTTGAAGGCGTCGCCGGAGCCGGCCAGCGCCAGCGCCTCCGGAAAGCCTTCGATCGGAAACCGGTCCGAGAGCAGCGGCTTTACGTCAACAGCCCCGCTCTGGAGCAGCGCGAGCGCGTCGTAGAACGTGTACCGGAGCGAGAACGAGCCGTAGATCTCGAGGTCCTTCTGGTAGACGTCGTAGGGACTGATCGCGACGCGTGCGTCGGGAGGATTGACTCCGAAGAAGAGCAGCTTCCCGTTGTTTCGGACCTGCGTGAACATGTGCTCGACGACGGCCGGCACGCCCGTGCAGTCGATGACGACGTCGAAGCCCAGGGGCGAGATCTCGCGAAGCGTGTCATCGGCGGCGGAGTCGGCGAGCACGACCTCGTGCGCGCCAAGCGACCGTGCGAGGTTCAGCTTGTCCTCCTTGAGATCGACGACAGCGACCTCGCTCGCGCCTCCGTTCCGAACGAGCTGGAGCATGAGCAAGCCGATCGGCCCCGCCCCGTAGATGAGGGCGTTCGCTCCGAGCGGGACGCCGAGGCGCTTCAGTCCGTAGACGACGCACGAAATCGGTTCGATGAACGCCGCGACCTCAAAGTCCATGTCGCCGACCGCGTAGACGTTCGCCGTGGGAGCGACGACGTACTCGGCAAAGCCGCCGTCGCGGGTCACGCCGATCGCGCTCCAGTTCAGGCAGTGGTTTCCCTGGCCACGCTGGCAGAAAAAGCAGGAGCCGCAGAAGATGCTGGGGTCGACGGCGACGCGATCTCCTTCGCGGAAAGCCGTCTCGACGTGCTGCGGCCCGAGCGCGACCACTTGCCCGGCGAGCTCGTGGCCGCCGATCAGCGGGTACGAGGGGAAGAAGTCGCCGTCGAAGATGTGCTGGTCGGTCCCGCAGATCCCGCACGCCGCGACGCGGATCAGAACCTCGTTCGGCCCCGGCTGCGGATCCGGCGCCTCGCGCACGTCGAGCTCGCGCCTTGCCTGGTAGTAGGCAGCCTTCACTTGACCGCGCCGAAGGTGAGCCCGCGGACGAGCGAGCGCTGCGCCAGCCACCCCGCGAGGATCACCGGGGCGACCGCGAGCGTCGACGCTGCGGACATCTTCGCCCAGAACAACCCTTCGCTCGTCATGAAGCCGGAGATGAAGACCGGAAGTGTGCCGCTGTTCGCGCTCGTCAGGTTGACGGCGAGCAGGAACTCGTTCCAGCTGAAGATGAGTGAGAGGAGCGCCGTCGCCGCCAGACCCGGCGCTGAGAGCGGGATAACGATCCGGGTCATGATCTCATGGAAGCGGGCACCGTCGACGATGGCCGCCTCGAGAATCTCGCGCGGCAGGTCGGCGAAGAACGAACGCATCATCCAGATCACGAGCGGCAGGTTGAGCGCCGCGTAGAGCAGGATCATCCCGATGCGGCTGTCGAAGAGTCCGACCTCCTTGTAGATGACGATCAACGGAATCAGCGCCCCGACGGCCGGCAGCATCTTGGTCGAGAGCACCCAGGAGAGCACCTTCGGGGTGTGCCTGGAGGGATGAAAAGCGAGGCTGTAGGCGGCCGGCAGACCGATGAGCAGCGCCAGCAGCGTCGATCCGGTCGCGAGCAAGACGGTGTTTTTGAAGAAGCTCAGATAGTTCGCGTCGAAGACGGTCTGGTAGTTGTCGAGGGTCGCGTGGAAGAAGAGGACCGGTGGGATCTCCGCGGCATCCGCCTCGCTCTTGAATCCCGTCAGGACCGTCCAGAAAATCGGGAAGAAGACGAACAACGCGATCGCATAGGTGAGCAGGTTCAGGCCGAGCGCCGCGGGACTGAACCGAGCTCTGAGCTGCACCGGCACTCGCCTCTCCAGAACGCTCACGACGTCAACTCACGTCTGAACGTCCGTGTGAGCAGCCTGAGCAGGAGCGCGGCGATGATCGAGCTGAAGATGATCGCCAGCACGCCCTGCGCCGAGGACGTGCCGACGTCGTTGGCCTGCGAGATCGTCTGGTAGACGTAGTACGGCACCGTCGTTGTCGCCGTTCCAGGCCCGCCCTGCGTGGCGACGAAGATCTCCCCGAAGAGCTGGAGGATGTAGATCATCCCCAGCAGCACCGCCAGCTCGAAGTACGGGCCGAGCAGCGGCACCGTGATGCGACGGAACTCCGTGAACGGCCCGGCGCCGTCGATTCGCGCTGCCTCACGGACCTCGTCCGAGATTCCCTGCAGCCCGGCGAGCAGGATCAGCATCATGAAAGGCGCCCACTGCCAGACGGCCATCGAGATGATGGCGGTCTTCGGATGCACGGCCAGCCAGTCGATCCGGTTGAAGCCGAGCGACGTCGCCACCCAGTTGACGAGACCGAAGATCGGGTTCAGGAAGAGGTTCTTCTGCACGACCGCGTTCACGGTCGGCATCACGAAGAAGGGCGCGATCAGCAGCGCTCTGGCGACGCCGCGCAGGGGGAACGAACGGTTCAGGAGCAGCGCGAAACAGAGCCCGAGGATCAAAGAGCCGCCGACGATCGCGGCGGTGATCTCGAGCGTGTTGAGGATCGCCGAGCGGAAGATCGGATCCTCGGTCACCGTGTAGCGGAAGTTCTCGAGGCCGATCCAGCGATGACCGAGCTCGGGCGAGGTGAGGATCCAGTTGTGAAAGCTGTACCAGAGTGTCAGCAGGAACGGCGCCTGCGTCATCACAGCCAGATAGACGAGCGCGGGCGCGAGCAGCGCGATGCTCGCCAGGCGCGGCGAGCGCAGGAACGCCCACCGCTCGGGACGCAATCCGGCCGCGGGCGAAGCCAACGATGAGGAGGGTGTGGTCATCGGCAGGTGTGGACGGCGACTCTCGTAGATCGGATGAGGGCGAACGCGGCGCGTCCGCCCTCATCCGCGGGGAGGAGCCTCGTTACTTGATGTAGCCCGCCTGCTTCATGATCCGGGTCACCTGCTGCTGCGAGATGTTCAGCGCGGAGTCCACGCTCGTCCTGCCGGCCACTGCCCCGGCGAGGTTCTGCGTCACGAGCGTCCCGATGTTCTGGAACTCGGGGATCCCGACGAACTGCACGCCGACGTACGGAACCGGCTGCAGCGTCTGCTTCGTCGGATCGGCGGTCAGCATCGACTGCAAGACGATGCTCTCGAAGGCACGGGCGGCCTTCTTGTAGTTCGGGTTCTTGTAGGTCGAGACGCGCGTGCCCGGCGGCACGCCGCCCCAGCCCTTCTTCGCACCGACGAGCTTGATGTAGTCCTTGCTCGTCGCCCAGGTCAGGAACTTGAAGGCGTCGTCCTTGTGCTTGCTCGACCCTTCCATGGTCAGCGACCACGCCCACAGCCAGTGCGAGCCGCGCGGGGTCACAGCCGTCGGTGCGTAGGCGAACCCGATGTCCTTCGCCACCTTCGACGTCTTCGGGTTGATCAGCTGGCCGGCGGCGACAGTGGCGTCGACCCACATCGCCGTCCTGCCCTGCGCCATCGCCGTCTCGCACTCGGTGAAGCCGCTGCTCGTCGCGCCCGGCTCACCGTACTTGCGGACAAGGTCGACGTAGAAGTTGACGGCCTTCTTGAACGCCGGAGAGGTCAGCTGCGGCTGCCACTTCATGTCGAACCAGCGGCCGCCGAAGGTGTTGATCACCGTCGTCAGCGGCGCACCGAACTCGCCCCAGCCGGGCAGCGCGCGCAGGCAGATGCCGTAGCGGTTGGCCGAGCGCTTGTTGAGCTTCGACGCGAACGTCCGGATCTGCATCCAGGTCGGATGCAGCGGCATCTTGAGACCGGCGTCCTTGAAGAGCTTCTTGTTGTAGTACGTCATCGAGCTCTCGCCGTAGAACGGCAGCGCGTACAGGTCCTTGTTGTATGAGAGACCCAAGCGCACCTTCGGAAGCACGTCGTTGAGGCTGTACGCCTTCGACGCAGCCGGGGTCAGCTTCGCGAAGTAGGGATCGAGGTTCACGATCCACTTGTTCTTCGCCCAGATCGGCACCTCGTACGTCCCCACTGTGGCGATGTCGAACTGGCCGCCGCCGGTCGCGATGTCGGACGTGACTTTCTGGCGGAGCGTGTTCTCCGGCAGCGTCACGTACTTCACCTTGATGCCGTACTTCTTCGTGAACGTCGGCGTGAGCGACTGCATCACGACCATGTCGGGGTTGTTCACCGTCGCGATCGTGATCGTCTCCTGCGCCCGTTTCGCGACCGGATGGGCGCTGCTCACTGTCGCGAGCACGGCGAGACTGAGCACGACCGCGCCGCTGAGACTCATCGCCAGACGGGACAAACGCATCTTGGCTCCCTTCGTCGAGGCCCCCGGCACTGGGGCCAAAATCGGGCGGCTTGTGTTATCGATAACGCAATGTGGCTGGTATCCATAACACGGCCAAAATCCCCTGTCAAGGTGCTGTCAGGAGGGTGATCTCAGCCGCCGAGTGTGGTATCTATCACGTACCTGGACAGAGGTAACAGGACATGAGAGTGACGATTCACGACGTTGCGACCCATGCCGGCGTCTCGGCGATGACGGTTTCGCGCGTGATCAATCAGAGCCCCCGCGTCAGCGCGGACACCCGCCGGCGCGTCGAGGCCTCGATCGCCAAGCTCGGGTACGTCCCGAACCGGCTCGCGCGCGGCCTGATTCAGCGCAAGACGCATGCGTTCGGCGTGATCGTGCCGGATGTCGCAAATCCCTTTTTCACCCTCGTCGTACGCGGCGCCGAAGAGGTCGCCTGGCGCGCCGGCTACCACGTGATCCTCTGCGACACCCAGGGCGACCTCGAGCGCGAGCGGGGCTACCTCGAGGACATGGTCGCGTTCCAGGTCGAGGGCGTGCTGATCGCGCCTGTCGGCGACCGGTCTCGCCCGCAGCTTCGCCGCCTGACGCGCAACAACGTCCCGTTCGTCCTCGTCGACCGCTCGATCGCCGGCTTCGAGGCGGACATCGTCCAGGGCGACAGTGTCGGCGGGGCGCGCCAACTCGTCGAGCACCTGATCGGGCTCGGCCACCGCCGAATCGGCATGGTGACGGAGACGACAGACGTCTCAACCGCACGCGATCGCCTTCAGGGCTATCGGGAAGCACTCGAGCGCGCCGGGATCGAGTCCGACCCGGAGCTCGTCGTCGAGTCCAGCGCGATCGAGCCGGACGCTGCTGCGGAGGCGACGCTGCGCCTGCTGGCGCTACCCGACCCGCCGACGGCCGTTTTCGCCGTCAACAACATCGCGGTGGTCGGCGTGGTCGAAGCCGCCCGCCAGGAGGGGTTCGAGATTCCCCGCGACCTCGCGCTCGTCTGCTTCGACGACATCGAGCACGTCTCGCGCCTCTACCCCTTCCTGACAGTCATGGCCCAGCCCGCCGAAACCTACGGGACGATCGCAACCCAGCTGCTCCTCGACCGGTTGAGCGGACGCGTTGGCCAACGCCGGCGCATCGTCGTGCTTCCCGCCGACCTCATCGTGCGCAAGTCCAGCGGCGCTCTCGTCGCTGCCTCGGCGGAGGCCGGATGACCTACGGCGGCATCGAGGCGGGCGGGACGAAATGGGTCTGCGCGATCGGCACCGGTCCCGACGACCTCAGCGACATCGTCACCTTTCCAACGACGACGCCCGCGGAGACGATCGCGCACGCGGCGCGTTTCTTTGCACGCAACGGGTCGGTCGCAGCCGTCGGCATCGGGTCGTTCGGGCCGATCGACATCCAGCGCGGGTCACCGACGTGGGGCCACATCACGACGACGCCGAAGCCGGGCTGGGCCAACACCGACCTCGCATCGGCCCTTGAAAACGCTCTGCACCTGCCCATCGCCGTCGACACCGACGTCAATGCCGCTGCGCTCGCCGAGCACCGCTGGGGCGCCGCCGTCGGGCTCGACACCTTCTGCTACATCACCGTCGGCACCGGAATCGGCGGCGGAGGTATCGCCAACGGCCGGCTCATGCACGGTCTCCTGCATCCGGAGGTCGGGCACATGCGCATCCCTCACGACCGCGAGCGCGACCCATTCGACGGCGTCTGCCCCTACCACGGCGACTGCTTCGAGGGTCTCGCCTCCGGCGAAGCGATTCGCGCCCGCTGGGGCTCGGCAGGCGAGGAGAACGCCGACGAGCAGATCTGGCACCTCGAAGCCGAATACCTTGCGCTCGGACTCGTGAACGTGATCTGCGCGGTCTCACCTGAGCGGATCGTGCTCGGCGGCGGCGTCATGAAGCAGCCGCAACTCCTCCCGCTCGTCCGAAAGCAGGTCAGCGACATGCTCGGCGGATACATCCGCGCGCCCGAGCTCGCCGGCGACCTCGGCGACTACCTGGTGGCGCCGGCTCTCGGCGACCGCGCCGGCGTCCTCGGTTCACTCGAGCTCGCGCGCAGCGTCGCCTAGGGCACACACAAGCCCCTGGGACCGGGGCTTTTGTGAATCGGAGAGGCTACGCGGTTCGACCGCGTCCACCGTCACTGCGGCTGCGGCACGATCCTGATGTACGGCCGCGGCGAGTTCCAGCCCTCGGGGTAGATCTCCTTCGCCTCGTCGTCGGAGACCGAGCCGGCGATGATCACGTCGTCGCCCTGCTTCCAGTTCACCGGGGTCGCAACCTTGTGCTTGGCCGTCAGCTGCAGCGAGTCGATCACTCTCAGGACCTCGTCGAAGTTGCGCCCCGTCGTCATCGGGTAGAGGAGGACGAGCTTGACCTTTTGTCCGGTCCGATGACGAAGACGTTGCGCACCGTCTGGTTGTCGGCCGGCGTGCGCTCGAGCGGGTCGCCTGACGTGCTCGCGGGGAGCATTCCGTACGCCTTCGACACCTCGAAGTCGGCGTCGCCGATGATCGGATAGTTCGGCGCCTCACCTTGCGTGTCCGCGATGTCGCTCGACCACTTCGCGTGGTTCTCGACGGGATCGACGGACAGCCCGATGATCTTGACCTTCCTGCGGTCGAACTCGGGCTTGATCTTCGCCATGTCGGGTGCCGTGTCACCAATCTGCAGAGCCATCGTCGTTCTCCTCTCGAGTTACGAGGTGTGCGCCGGCTCGAAGTCTCTCTGGTTGGACGAGCCGCGTGAAGCTGAGCCGGCCTCGGCAGTCGCCACCACGGCGAGCTCGGTCGGCTCGAACTCGTCGACGTGCTGGAGCACACGCGCCAGACGCTCGCGGAACTCTGGCCCGCTCTTCCAGACGCGGACTGACTCGATGCTTTTCCACGGCCCGAAGCTGACGAAAACGGTCGAGTCGCGGACGTCGCGCGTCAGCCGGAGTGCTCCGGCGCCGGGCATGCTGCTCGCCCAGGCCGCGAACTCCGCCCACGCTTCGACGAACGCGTCGTCCTTTCCCAGGGTCGGCTTCCACCTGCCGGTCGTGTAGATCTCGCCCATTACGGCTCCTTCCGCTGAGGGTCGAGAAGACGCTACGGGGCGTCCGTTCCCTGGGCGTTCCCTGCCTGGGCAAGCGAGCGCTGCATCCAGTACGGCTGCCGGGCACGCCGATACAGGACCGCGGCGGCCTCGAAATGCGCGCGCCCACGAGCCGGCTCTCCTTCGGCGTTGGCCGCGCTACCGGCAGCCGACTCCGACATCGCGCGCCACGCGGAGCTTTCGAAGGTGCCCGCGACGACCGCGGCCGCCTCAGCGTAGGCGCGTGCCTCGGTCTGGCTGCCGATGACCGCGAACGCCTCGGCGGCAATCGGATTGAGGAGCGCGCTGCAGCTCGGGCAGTCGCCGTAGCGAGCGGCGGCAGCCGCAGCGGCGCGCACCGATCTGGCGGCAGCCTCCGGCTCTCCCTGCTCGAGCGCGGCGAACGCAGCGGTTGCGTGGATCCTGCGCCAGAGATGCCTCGCCATCGGCGACACCGTCGCGATCGCCGCTGCGTGCCGAAGCGGAAGGTCGGCCACCTTCGGCGTTCCGCGGCAGACCGCGAGCTCCGCGAGGCGCTGCCACGGGAGCCCGGCGCGCGACGTCGGTCCAAGCGACGTGTGCAGTGCACAACTGCGTTCGAGACAGCCTGCCGCCTCGTCCCAACGCGCGCGCAGCAGCAGCGACTCACCGAGCGATGTCGAACACCAGCGCGAGCTGCTCACTCTCGTCGCCGGCGGCCGCGAGTCTCTCGAGCTCGAGCTTCAGGCCCTCACGCCACTCCCCGCGCAGGTGCACGACGACGGCGAGCGCCTCGTGCGCGGGGGCGAGATCGTTGGCGTCGCCGTGTGCTTCTGCAAGCGCGCACGCTTCTTCCGCGAGCCGCCGAGCCGCTTCGAGATCGCCGCGTTCCCAAGGCCTGGTTCGCGCGGAGGCAGCGAAGGCGAGCCCGCTCCGCGTCGTCGGACGCGAGCTTCTCAGCCGCCGCCAGGTGCAACTCGGCCTCATCGGCACCGTGGTGCATCAGTCGCGCGCCGGCGATCTTCCGATGGAGCCGTACGACGGCGTCCTGAGAGCCGCCGGCTTCGAGTGCCGAGGCGAACGCCTTCGCCGCACCGTCCGTGTCGCCCGACAGCACGCGCAATCGCCCACGCGCTCCCACAACTCGGCGCTCAACTCCGGATCGGAGATCCGGTTCGCACGCACCTCCTCGTAGAGCCGCTGCGCCTCCGGGCTCGGCTCTGCGCCCAGCTCCGCGGCGAGCACGTCACGAAGACGCTCGTACGCGCGAAGCGCGTACGAGCGTCGGCCCGCAAGCGCGTGCAGCCGAACCAACCGGAGATACCCGTCGTCGCGAAGCGGCTCCGCCGCTACGAGCTGCCGAACGATTCGCACGGCGCCGTCCACGTCACCGCGGGCCTCGAGCATCGACGCCAGCTCCTCCAGAGCCGCCACGTATTCCGAGTGCAGCTCGTCCCGGCGCGCGATCGCCCAGTCCTCGTACGGGTCGTCCGGCAGCAGACCGCCGCGGTAGAGAGTGATCGGGCGCTCGTAGTCGTTCGGGTCGCCGGATCGACGCGCGTGTGCGACGGCGGCGAGGAATTCGTCCACGTCGACGCGGACCCGCTCCGCTGGAAGGCAGAGAAGCTCGCCGCGTGAAACGATCATCAGCGCGCCGTCACTCGGAGCGAGCCCTCGCCGCGCGTAGTGAACGGCCTTGCGCAGATTCGCTGCGGCAGCGGCTGGATCGAGCTCCGGCCACAGGACGTCCATCGCCCGCTCGCGGTGGAGGCGGTGACCGGGAGCGAGCGCGAGCAACTTGACGAGCGCGGCCGGCTTGCGCTGCCGCCAGGCTGTCTCGGGAACCACGCGGGTCCCGACGCTGACCCGGAACCCACCCAACAACTCGATCCGAACGTCCACGAAGCCGCTCCGTTGACGAGGACGATACTCCTCGAAGGTCCTAACGTTCTACGAGCGTCGACTTGTACTCGCTGTGCTGCAGGCTCCCCCACGGCACGAGCTCGACGTGCGTCTGGACGACGAGCACGTTGCGCAATCGGTCTCGAATCGCCTCCGCGAGAGCGGCGTCGGCCGTCGCGTCCCGCGCAAGCTCCACGCTCACGGGCAGCGGCGGTTCCTGCCTGACGCCCGGCGACCGCGGCTTGACGAGGATCTGGCCGCTGACCTCGGGAACGAACGCGCTCACGACCTCTCGCACCGCCGAAGGGAAGATGTTGACGCCGCGGACGATCAGCATGTCGTCGGTTCGCCCGAGGCAACGTACGCGCGGACTCGTGCGGCCGCATCTGCACGGGCTCATCCGCACGTGAACGTGATCGCGCGTGCGGAATCGCAGCAGCGGCGCTGCGCGATGCTGAAGATGCGTCAGGACGAGCTCGCCGCTGGCGCCGTCCTCGAGGTCGACGGCGACGCCCGTCTCGGGATCGATCAGCTCGGCGTGGACGAAGCCGCGCGCGCCCAGGTGCATGCCGTCCTGCTCTTCGCATTCGCCCCAGAGCGACACGCCGATGTCGCCGATGCCCATCGCCTCGGTGACCCTGGCGCCCCACCCCTCTTCGAGCTTCGCCCGGAAGGCCGGCTCGCCGCCGCCGGGCTCGCCTGCGACGAGCACGCGCTCGACGCTCGACGCGGCGAGATCGACGTTTCGCTCCGCCGCCCAATCGACGAGATAGGCGGCATAGGAGGGCGTGAGCACCGCCGCTTCGGGCCTGAGGCGCCGGACCGCGAGCATCAGACGCTCGGTATTTCCCGTGCCGACCGGAATGTGGCACAGGCCGATGCGGTCGAAGGCCGCGAGCGCCGCACCCGCCACGAACGGGCCGGCATTGTAGGTGGAGACGATGCGCTGGCCGGCGGTGACGCCCGAGGCCGCGTAGCTGCGCGCCGAGGCTGTCACCCAGTTGTCGAGATCGCTCGCCGTCAGCGGGACGTAGCTGGGCGTTCCGGTCGTACCGCTCGTCGAGTAGATCCGAACGATCTCGGACGGCGCCGCGCAGAGATGCGCGCCGATCGGATTGTCAGCCGTGCAGGTCTCCCTGAGCTCGCGCTTGTCGGTGAGGGGCAGCCGCGCGATGTCCGCGAGCCCGCCCGCGTCCCGAGCCGAAGCGAACCCTGCCTCGGCCAGTTTCTCGCGATAGAAGGCCGAGCGGTCGAAGAGGCAGACGAGCTGCGTGCGATAGGACCCATCGTCGACCGCGAGCTGCTCTGCCCACGGCCGCCTTTCGACCTCAGGGCTCGTAGTCGATCGCCTCCTCTGCCTTCCCCGCCATGAGGAAGCCGAGAGGGTGTTGTTCCTCTTCGGCGAGATGAGCGAGCAGGCTGGCCGTGCGCGCGAGTACCGGTATGGCCTTCACAGAGGCGGACGGGAAGCCCAAGTCGAGCATCACTGCCGCGATCGGCATGGAGACGTTCATCGTGAGCGGCTTGGCCCAGGCCTTGGCCACCGCATCGCGGAAGCTACGTGCGAGCAGGACGTGAGGTCCGCTCACGCCGCGCGCATCGGCGAGCTCGAGAATGCGTTCGGCGCGCGGGTCGAGCGGCCGGTGAACCGGGTGGCCGAACCCGGGCGCCTTGCCGCCGGAAGCGTGGATCCCACGCGCCAGGTCGTCCGCGACCGCCGCGGGCGCACCGCCGGCCACCACCTGCTCCTGCGCCTCTTCGAGCAGCCGCGCGCAGGATTCGGAAGTGCCGAGCACGACCGGACCGCAGCCCAGGATCCCCGCCGCGACTGCACCTTGCAGCGATCCGGGATCGGCAGCGAGCGTCATCCGCGCCGCGATGTTCGTCGGCATCATCCCGTGCTCGGCGATCGCGATCAGAAGCAGGTCGAGGAAGAAGCGCTGGTCCTCGGTCGGCTCGCGGCCGGTGACCAGCAGGTGGAAGTACTCCGTGAAGGTCAACCTGCCCATCAGGTCGCCGGAGAGGTCACGGCCGCGCACCTCGACCCTGTCGGGATAAGCCTGGGCGATGTGGCTGACGGGGGCCCCGGCCTTACCGATCTGCATGCAACGGCCTCCGGCCCAGCATCCCGGCGACGCTACGGATCGCACAGCCGAGCGTCAAGCTAGCCGTGTGGAAACGGGTACAGACGTGCAGGTTGAGGAAGCGCCGGGGCTGTACTGCCCCCGGCGCTCCTCTAAAGTCGGTGCGAGCGTTCGGTCGACGTCAACCCGCTACCGCGGGGCGGCCCCGTTTCTAAGCGCAGCCCTTGATGGGCACGAACGTCCGGGAGACATCGGCGACGTCCGTGCTGACGTTGTTCGTCGTGTCCGTGAGGACGATATTGGTGTAGCTGACGCAGGCGAGGACGAAGGTCTGTCCCGAAGGACACTGGAGTGTGCTCGGGAGCGGACCAAGGGGAGGCGACGATGCCTGCACGCGCCCGTTCTCGGCCTGGCGTGAGAATGTCGGCGACGAGAGCGGCCCGTTGACACTCTCCTTGTTCGCAGCCTTCGGATGGTTGCCGCCGCCGTTGATACAAGCATAGGTGGCGGACGCGTCGGCCGTGAGCGTGTAGTTGACCAGCTGCTGGCCGAGCCCTGCCTCGTCCCAGCTCACGACGAGTGCACCGTCGTCGTTCACGCTGCCTGTCGCGGAGAAGAAGTGCGCTCCTGAGGTTGCGAGCGCCGCACCGGCCCCAACTGTGAGTGCCGCTGCCAAAACCGCGAGCACGCTCCACAGGGACTTCCTCATTGGTTCTCCTTTCGTTCCGGGATGGAGATGGGGGGCGAGGGAGTCCGACTCCACGAGCTGAGCCGGCGCGAACCGCACGGCGCGCTCAAGGACCGGACTAAGATCCTCGCCACGCCATCCTGCCGCCCAGCCCTTAAACCAGGCTTAAACGCGAACCGGGAACGGCGCCGACTCGACCTCGATCTCGTCCATCCGCCTGCAGTAGGCGCGGTACGCACGGCGGGCTTCGCCGTGCCTGCCGCGCGCGACTAGGCTCGTCACGAGGCCGAGGTGGGCACGCTCGTCGTAGCGGTCGCGATCGAGCACGCGCAGGGAATAGCCGGCGGCTTCGTCGTATCTTCCCGCCGCGGCGGCGTCCTCGGCCAGCGTGTGGGCGACGTCCGCGTGCACGGCGCGCGCCTCCTCCCGCAGCGGCCCCGCCCACTCATCGTAGGCGTCCTCCTCGAGGAAGTCGCCGCGGTAGAGCGCGATGGCGTGTTCGAGCCGCTCGCCCGCCTCGGCGGAGAGACCGGCGGCGTGGAGCTCGAGGCCCTCCGAGGCCTCGGCCAGGAACTCCTCCACGTCGACGACGACGTGCTCGAGCACGAGCGCAACGGCGTCGCCGTCCGCGCGCATATAGCGGTCGGCATCGCGCCGCTTCCCCGGGGCGAGCACCGAGCGCACCGTGCTCAGCGCAACGGAGAGGCGGTTGGCCGACTTTGCCACGTCGACCCCAGGCCAGAGCGCCTCCATCAACATCTCGCGCAGCACCGGCGCCCCCCGGCGCGCGACCAGGATCTTGAGCAGGTCGCGCGCCTTCTGCGAGCGCCAATCCGCCGCCGGCACGGGCAGTCCCTCCCGCACGACCCGGAAGCCACCAAGCGTCTCGAGGGCGAGTGGGACGTCGCGCCGCACGGCCACAAACCGCAGAAGCCCGGCAGGCCCCACGGCGCTGACCCGTACCCCGAGGCCCCGCAGCCGCCGCTCCGCTCGGTCCGCGGCGCGGTGCGCGGCGGAATCGTCCGAAAACCGGGCGAGTGCGAGTTCGACGACTGCCGCGTGCACGGCGTTGCCGAGGTGCCGCCACAGGCGAAGCGCCTCCTCGAGCAGGTGCGTCGCGGCGGCTGGCTCGGGGGCCGCGAGCGCCCGAAGCTCGAGCGACTCCGCGAGCCCGAACGAGTCACGTCGCTCGCGCGCCGCGGCCGCTGCCCGGCCAGCGATCTCCGCCGACTGCTCGCGGTCGCCGTGGGCAAGCGCTATCCAACCGCTCGCGTTCAGCGCCCAGGGCAGGTCGGGCCAGCCGTATGCGACCGCGCGCCGGGCGAGCTCAGCCGCCTGCTCGGGCTCGTCGTCGACGAGCACTTTGGCGAGCTGGTAGAGCGCCGGCACGAGCGCCTGCCGATCACCCGTCCCCTCGGCGAGGGCGAGCCCCTCTTCGTACCGGGCCCGCGCCTGCACGACGTCGCCGCGCTCCCGGTGCACGTCGCCGAGCCCGACGACGGCATACGCCTCCTCGCCGCTGCAGATGCGCCGGTAGAGCGCAGCCGCCGCCTCGTAGTTCGCCCGGGCTTCGTCCAGGCGGCCCGCACACCAGTCGCAGAGTCCCCGGTTCATCGTCGCGAGCGCGAGGAGGCTCGTAAAGCCGCCGAGCTCAGCGAGCTGCATCGTCTGGTTCAGCTCCTCGATTGCCGGGGCGTACAGCCCCTGCTCGAGGAGCTGCGAGCCGCGGTTGTTGCGGATACGGGCGCACTGGAACAGGTCTCCTGTCCGCTCCGCGGCGTTGAGCGCACGACGGAGGTGGCGCTCCGCCTCCGGGCTTCGTCCGTTGGGGTCGAGGGCGCAGGCCGTGTGCGCAAGCGCGAGCGCCCGATCGTCGCCGGTCTGCTCGGCGATCCGCAGCCCGCGCTCGGCCAAGGCTCGCGCCTTGCGGTGGTTGCCCCGGCGGTGCTCGGCACTCGCCGTCCACGCCAGGAGGAACGCGGCGTCCTCGGGGGCGGCGCCCTGCAAGCGGGCGCGGCCGTAGACGGCGGCGGCCTCGTCCAAGTCGTCCAAGAGGTAGAAGGCCGCGACGAGGCGCCAGGCGACTGCCGCGGGCAGCCGGCGCCGCCCCCGCGCAGCCCGAAGCAGGTGCTCGAGCGCGCGGTCGCTCTCCCCACGGATCGTGTACGCCTCGCCAAGCACAAGGTCTCCCTCCGCGCTGAGTGCCTCGACCGGCGCGAGCGCGCCGAACCGGACGACCATCTCTGCCCCACAGCCGGCGAGAATCTCGCGGCCCCGCGCGCCGAGCAGGCGCGCGATCGCCGCGCCGCTGTCGGCCGCGGCCAGCAAGGCGAGCGCCCGGGCGTGGAGGCCGTGCGCCTCGAACCAGGCGGCGGCCGCCGCGTGCACCTCGTCCGCCTCGCGATCGGTCAGGGGCCACGCGCCTGCCACGAACTCGCGAACGAGCGCGTGCACGGAGAACCAGCCGTCCCCGGCCTCGGCCGCCAGCCCGCACCGGGCGAGATCGGCGAGCGCCTCCGCCGCGCCGACAGCGCCGATTACGTCGCACAACTCCGCCGAGACCGGATCGAGCGCGCACGTCCGCCGCAGCAGCTCGCGCACCGCCGGCGTCTCGTGAGCGAGCACTTCCTCAGCGAGGTAGGCGTGCAACGGCCCCTCCGGGAGCGCGAGCCGCTGCAGCACGGCCTCGGGGCCCGGTGCGGTGCGAGCCGCCTCGACCGCGAGCCTGACCGCCGCCGGCCAGCCGCCGGTAGCGGAATGGAGGCGGCCCGCCGCGGCCTCGTCGAGCTCGCCGAGCGTGCGGAAGGCCAGCTCGCACACCTCGTCGAGTGTGAACGCGAGATCCGCACTCGTCAGCTCGAGCACCTCGCCGCGGCCGCGGAGGCGCTGGATCGGGAAAGGAGGCGGCGCGCGCGACGCGATGACGACGTGGAGCAGCGGCGGCGACTGGCGACAGATCGCCTGAACGAGCCGCGCGCCGCCCGAGCCCTCCGCCAGCTCGTGGACATCGTCGAGCACCAGGACAACGTCGTGCGTAAGCGCCTCCCCCAACTCATCGCAAAGGAGGCCGGCGACGCTATTTGCGCGGTCGATCTCACGCGAGGCCGCATCGTGCATCGAGCCTGCGGAGGCGAGGGATGCCGACACCGCGGGCACGACGGCTGCCAGGGCGCCAACGATGCCTCGCGTGACCTGGTCGAGGGCAACGTCATCGGGCCCAAGGGCGTACCACGCGCAGGTCACGTCCGCGCACCAGGACGCGAGCAGAGTCGTCTTCCCATACCCCGGCCCGGCGACGAGCATCGTCAGCCGCTTGCCGAACGTCTCGTCGAGCCGCTTCTGCAAGCGAGGCCGCGAAACGATCGAGGCGAAGCCTCCCCGAGGGACAGGCGTTGCGACGCGCGCGCCCGGCGCACCCATCACGCCCGTGGACGCCATAAGACCTCCGATGTGGGGGGCCGCTTCCTCCCTTATGCCTTAGTTCGCGGGCCGCGTCAAGTCAGTGCTGACAACACGGCGCCTGAGGGGTTTCAAAATGCGAGTTCATGCCGCGGTTCGGTGGTATTCGTGGATGATTCCGCCAAGGCGGTCGCGGCGTTCTATCTCGCCGGTGATCAGTGGAGTGGGCCGTTGGCCGATTCGGGTGTTTCAAGCGCGAGTGATCGGTGCGGGCGCTCGTGGTTGTAGGAGCATGAAGATTGAGCCCTCCCGAGTCTCGCGGAAACCGTTTTGGTTGGTTTCCTACTTTGATCAAGGGGCTCGTTCCGGAACCTATCGTCTCGCATGCTGCTGCTCGTACTCGGCCGGGGGGACGCCTCCGAGTGAGGTGTGGAGGCGCTCGGTGTTGAACCAGGCGACGTACTCGACGAGGGCGAGCTCGAGCTGAGTTCTGGTGCGCCAGACGCGGTCGCGGATCAGCTCGGTCTTGAAGCTGTCGACGAAGCTCTCGGCGCTAGCGTTGATGCTTCTATGTCAAGTCGAGAGCGGCTGCGTCCCGTAGGTCGGCCAGCAGGAGTGGGTAGAGCCGAGCGGGCGAGGTTGCGCTTGAGACAGCGGAGTATCTCTTTGCGGCTGAGGCCTTCCGCGCTGCGTCGGGCAGCGTGGGCGCGCGTCTCAGGGTGGTGGATGAGCCGGTTGTTGGCGATCGTCCAGAGCGCGTTGTTGCCCTGGCGGTCGCCGCCCCTGTTGAGCCGGTGCCGTTTCGTCTTGCCGCTGGACGCTTCGACCGGCGAGGCACCGCAGAGCGCAGCGAGTGCGGCGTCGCTGCACACGCGGTCGGGGTTGTCGCTGGCGATCACGAGCAATTTCGCGGCCGTGTCGGGTCCGATGCCGGGCTCGGCGAGCAGTCGCGGGGCGGCGGCCTTCGTGAGCGTGTGCAGCTCGCGCTCGAGCTCGGTGATCTCGCGGTCGAGCTGCTGCCAGCGCTTGGCCAGGCTCCGCAACGCCCGTTGCGTCGACGCGAGTGCGCCGGAGCGAGTCGCCGGTCGGAGGCGGAGGCAACGCCTCACCTGGCGGGCCGTCGTCAGTCCCGCGAGACGCTGTTGAGCTCGGCGGGCGCGGTGATGACGAGACTACGGATCTGCTGCCCCGCCTGGGTGCGCGCCTTGATCGCGCTGCGGCGGGCGATCTGAAGCACGCGGATCGACTCCACGATCCCATCGCGGCTCTTCGGCGTCGCCGCCGCTTCGCCGGAGAGCACCATCCGTGCCGCTGCTTCGGCGTCGATCGTGTCCGACTTGCCGAGATGACGGCGGCCACGCCGGTTCGGCCGCGTCACCTCAATCACTTCGACGCCCTCGCCCGCGAGGAAGCGAGCGACGCTCGCGCCGAAGCTACCTGTGCCTTCGACGCCGGCGCGGCGCACTGGCCCCTGCTCACGCGCCCAACCGATAAGCAGTCTGAAGCCGCGAGCGGTCGCTGCGAAGCTCCGCGTAGCGAGCAGACGGCCGAGCTCATCGACCAGCGCCGCGACGTGCTCGCGCTCGTGCGTGTCGACTCCGAGGACGACCTCGCTCGCCCTCTCTGGCATGGTGGACATTGCGCTCCTTCCGTTCGCGATGGAGGGGGTCGCACGACCATCGGCCGGGACGGCGGACAGGACACTCATGGTGCTGTCGCAAGGCTCCTATCAGGTCACGTCCGCCCGACCGGCTGGTGCGCTCGTGCCGCTCCGAGACGCGACCGACAGATCAACGCCAAGGCACGAAGGTCCGGCCAGTCGTAGGCAAGAGTCAGGCCGCGAAACGGAGCGCCACAGGCGCCATCATCATCTGAGTGTCGTAGGCATCGCCGACGGTCCCGATCGAGGCGAGGACGCCGTGGTCGTCGAGGGTCTGGGTGTAGTCGTTCGAGGTGTACTGGGCGAATTCAATCGGTCGTCGCAACGCTCGAGCGGGAGGAGTTGCGATGAGCGTGAGGGGTCGGAGGTCGGTTCGGGCGGGTCGGCCGGCGATGCGGTCGCCGGGCCGTCCGCCGGTCGGGCGTCGTGAGCATCGTCAGCGGTTCTGGGCGGCGATCGCTCGCGGTTTGTCGAGCGAGGACGCGGCTGCCGAGGCGGGGGTTTCGGCGGCGGTTGGTGTCCGGTGGTTCCGGGACGGTGGCGGGATGCCGTCACTCAGCAGGGCTCCATTGTCGGGCCGTTACCTGTCCTTTGCCGGGCGGGAGGAGATCGCGCTCTCGCGCGCCCGCGGCTGTGGCGTGGTGGAGATCGCGCGTCAGCTCGGTCGTTCGCCCTCGACGATCTCGAGAGAGCTGCGTCGCAATGCCGCGACCCGCAGCGGGTCGCTCGAGTATCGGGCCAGCACCGCGCAGTGGCACGCGGACAGTCGCGGGCGGCGCCCGAAAGCGGCGAAGCTCGCCAGCAACACGCAGTTGCGCCGCTACGTGCAGGAGCGGCTGTCGGGTGCCGTGGAGCGCCCGGACGGGTTCGCGGTGCACGGTCCCAAGGTGGAGTGGATCGGTCGGCGTCACGGCCGCCGCAAGGACCGGCGCTGGGCGAGATCGTGGAGCCCGGAGCAGATCTCAGCTCGGCTCCGTCTCGACTTCCCCGATGATGAATCGATGCGGATCTCGCACGAAGCGATCTCCCAGTCGCTGTACGTGCAGGGCCGCGGCGCGCTGCGGCGCGAGCTGACCGCCTGCCTGCGAAGCGGGCGGGCGCTGCGGGTCCCGCGGGCCCGCAGCCGCCGGGGCAAGAGCTTCGTCAGCGAGGAGATCCTGATCAGCGCGCGCCCAGCCGAAGCCGCAGACCGAGCCGTTCCCGGCCACTGGGAGGGAGATCTCATCCTCGGCCTGGGCAGCTCGGCGATCGGCACGCTCGTCGAGCGCAGCACCCGCTTCACCCTGCTGCTCCACCTCCCGCCCATGCACGGCGATGGCAGTACGAGAGTCAAGAACGGGCCCGCGCTCGCCGGGCACGGAGCCGAGGCAGTCAGAAACGCGATCGCCGACACGGTCAAGACTCTTCCCGAGCAGCTCCGCCGCTCGCTCACCTGGGATCAGGGATCCGAGATGGCCCAGCACGCGCAACTGCGGATCGACACCGGCCTGCAGGTGTACTTCTGTGACCCGCACAGCCCGTGGCAGCGCGGCACGAACGAGAACACGAACGGTCTCCTGCGCCAGTACTTCCCGAAAGGAACAAACCTCTCAAGACACAGCGCCGACGCCCTCGCCGCCGTCGCGACCACCCTCAACAGCCGACCCCGCAAGACACTCGGCTGGAAAACGCCGGCCGAGGCGCTCGACGAACACCTACGATCGTGTCAACAACACGTCGTTGCGACGACCGGTTGAGTCTGGGCTGGCTGCCGGCGTCGCTGTGATGGACGAGCAAGAGGTCGGCGCCGCCTCCGCGTTGAGCGAGCGCCATCCGCAGCGCGTCGAGGACGAGGTCGGTGCGCATGTGAGCTGCGAACTGCCAGCCGACGATCGCGCGGCTGTAGGCGTCGATCACGAACGCGAAGTAGACGACGCCTTCCCAGCAGCGCAGGTAGGTGAAGTCGGCGGACCAGAGCTCGTCCGGCCGGCTCGCGGTGAAGTCGCGCTCGACGAGGTCAGCCGGCCGAACGCATTCCGGTTCGCGAAGGTCGTCCGCCACGGCTTGCCGCGCCGCTTCGCGCCCTGGATGCCGTTGCTGCGCATCAGCCGCTCGACCCGGCCGCGGCCGACCGGCTCGCCCGCCCGCAACAGCGCTTTCCACATCCGCCAGGAGCCGTAGGCGAAGTAGTTGCGCCGGTGCAGCTCACGGATCCGTGCGAGCAGCCGCTCGTCCTCGACCCGGCGGGTCGACCGCTCCCCGGTCGCGCGCTGGGAGTACGCGGATGCCGACACGCCCAGAACCTGGCAGATCGGCTCGACCCCGAAGCGCTCGCGCTGCTCGTCGATGAACACGCTCACCTCGGACGGTGTGGATCGAGCTCGCCCGCGAAAAACACGCTCGCCGCCTTCAAGATCTCGTTGGCGCGGCGCAGCTCGAACACCTCACGACGGAGCTCGCGAATCTCTTCGCGCTCCTCGCTGCTCGGCAGGTCGCTGCGGCGACCCTCGTTGGCCTCGACCTGACGCACGTACTTGCGCAGCGTCTCCGACGGCAACCCCAGATCAGCAGCGACATGCGCGATCGGGCGGCCCGACTCGAACACCAGCGGCGTCGCACGGTCCAACAACTCCACCGGGTACTTCCTCGCTCTCGGCAT
>WNGA01002396.1_pt1 | contig 44887 bp, 38 predicted proteins | sample 5400061 | NCBI WGS metagenome assembly WNGA01 (sample SAMN13153366, study PRJNA577476) | soil metagenome | isolation source: 100 cm soil or saprolite under grassland replicate 2 | place: USA:California | collected 2016-06-15 | reverse complement strand
ATGATGTTCTCGGGATCCAACACAGTCCCGGCCGCGCTGAACCGGGCCGCGAACACGTCGGAGCGCGGGGCGCGGCGGTCCTCCCAGACCACCAGGAAGGTTTCGCCGTCGAAGGCCGCCTGCGGCCGGCTGGCGTTGCGCGCCGGGCCGAACACCGGCGCATCGACCCCCTGGGGCGTGGGCGGAAACGTAAGCGCCGACCGCGTCGCCGGCGGCGATTCGGCCGGCTTCGGCGGTGCGCACGCCAGCAACGTGAGGCAGAGGCAGGGCGTGATCAGCCAGGCTTTCAAGGTGCCCTCGCCCGATTACCTCATTCTTCGCCCGCGGCGGCAACCCGGTCTCCCACCCCGATCGACGGAATTCGAGGCTCGCCGGCGTTGGTAGCGGCCCCGCTTGCACGACGCGCAGAGGAGACCAAAAGTCTTCTCTCGGCGGGCGGCGCATCCGAGCCGCCGCTGCTCGCCGACACCCGCGCCGACGAGCGCCTCGCGGCTCCATTTACTACCCGGCTACTACCCGACCCCTCGATCCAGCACCCGGAGCCCTTCCGACGGCGAACCGCTGGGAAGAGATCCCGCGGACTCGTCAACTCGATCCGCATTCGACCAGTAGATCTCGAGGCCATGATTGCGGGGCGACGAGAGCTCGATGCAGATGACTGACCTAGCGCTGCTCGAGCACGCTCTTTAGAAACGCCTGCGGGGCGACGATTTGCGCCGGCTTGTGGCCAGCCACCCGGATCTCCTTGATGGGCAGAAGATCGCGACGATCGTCGGTCACGATGTAGTCTGCGTCTCCTTCCAAGGCACAGGCGACAATCGGGTTGTCCTTGGCGTCGGTCGGGACCAGCGACACGTCGAAATTTCCAGGCACGAGAACGCCGATGCGGCGAAGCAGATCCGTGCGCTGTCGGATCTCGTCGCGTGAAAAGGTCCGTAGCGCTGTACTCGGGGCTCCGAAAGGATGGTCGCCACCTCGTACAAGATCGACTCGGACGTCACGAGGACGAAGAGCCCTTGCGCCAGCACACCGAGGATTCGGCCGGCGCCGCCATACGGCGTCAGCAATCCACGGACGATCAGGTTGGCATCAAGGACGGCGCGAGGAGCCTCGGCCACGCCGGACCTCGTTGGCCACGCGATTCACTGTGCGGGTGATTTCCCGCGTCTCGTGGCGCCGAGTCCGTCCATGCCAGCGCTTGAGGGAGACCTCGAGCTCGAGGTGCGGCGTGAGAACGCGCTCAAGCACACTCACCTGCAGTTTGCGAGGGATGCTTTGGATCTGAGCGGCCAGCTCCTCGATCACCTTACGCGGCGCTGCAATGACACCGAGAATACCGCGAAATCGCTTGGTCGCCCCGAATAGGTTCACGCGGCGCGCCTCTTCCGTCGCCTAGCCAGGCCGCGCGGCCTGGCCGCGGCTCGCGTTGGCGGCGATTCGAAGCTGATATTGAGGGTGAGACCGAGCGCCGATGCGGCGCGCTGTAGCGAATCAAGCGTCACTCCGGTGCGGGTCGAATCGAGGAGGCGGTAGATCGCCTCGCGACTCGTTCGCATTCGTCTCGCCATCTCCGAAGGCGAGATCCCTTTGACCTTCATGGCTTGCTTGATGTCGTGCGCGAGCACCTTCTTCTGCACGGCTGCGCGAAGCTCGTGAAGCTCCCCGAGCTCGTCGAAGAGCTCCTCGAGCTCGTCTCGCGGTGGTCCAATCGTCATGTGCCCTCTTTCATCCGACGCTGGGCGAGCGCGACGTCCGCCGCCGGCGTCTTCTGCGTCTTTCTTGTGAATCCTGTGAACGAGCCCGGCGTTCGATGGAAACGAGGGCCCAGTCGGCGTCGCGTCGGCCCCATCTTCACTTATCCGTGTGAGTGTACTATTATTAGGACGTCTCCGCTAGGGCGGTCACTCGATCTGTCGCCAAGCGCATAAGGACGGCCAGAGACGAGCTGGAGGAACTGTTCGAGGAGCCTGGCGAGCTCGAGGAGGTTCGAGCGCTCACGCGGAAGAAGTTTTTGGCGGACGCCCTCCAGAAGGCGATGAAGAAACAGAAGGTCACGCCGGCCGAGATGGCCCGCCGCATGAGGACGAGCCGGCCGACGGTGTACCGGCTGCTCGATCCCGCCGAACGCGGTGCGACGCTGGACACCCTCGAACGCGCGTCGTTCGCCCTGGGCCTACAGATGGAGATCAAGCTCATGCCGGCGGGTCGACCGAAGGGCCGCCGACAACCTGGACGCTGGGTAGCCTAGCCACGAAAGAAGGGCAACGTGCCCTGCCGGGTCCGGTTGTGGTATGCGCATCGCCAGATGTTACGAATGACAGGGGGCGGGCGGCCGCGGGTCCCCGGGGCGGTGGCGATTGTCGCGACCGTCCTCTTCGCTTCCGTGTCGGCGCGTCCGATTCGCGCTGATCCCGCCGAGGTCGAGCGGTTGATCGACGAAGGCAACCAACTGCGCCGCCAAGGTCAAAGCGGCCGCGCACTGCCTCTGTTCCAAAAGGCCTACACCCTCGCGCACACGCCGCGAACGGAAGCGCAGCTCGGCCTGGTCGAAATGGACGCTGGCTACTACGTGGAGGCGGAGAAGCACCTCGCCTCAGCGCTGGACTTCCCCCAATACCCGTTCATCGCGGCCAACCGCGACGGCCTGGAGAAAGCGCTTGCGCGCGCGCGGAGCCAGATAGGCGAGATCGAGATCACCGGCGAGCCCGCCGGCGCGGCTGTCGCGATCAATGGTGAAGAAGTCGGCAAACTCCCACTAGGCTCGCCAGTCCGCATCGCCATGGGCCGCGTCGATGTCGCGGTAACTGCCTCGGGCCATTCGCCGTGGTCACGATCAGTGGCGCTCCGAGGAGCCGAGCGAGTAAAGCTGACGGTCAAGTTGGAAGTCGTCGGGACCGCCGCTTCAGGCGTGCCGGGCATGGCGCCCTCGGCTGCTATGACGACGGCCGGGTCGGCGGTTGGCGCGCCGGCTGCCGCCTCGGTTGAGCCCGCGACGCCGCTTTCGTCCAGTACCGGCGATGGGGACTCGCGGTCGATGCCCGGAATGCGCGTTGCGGCCTGGGCGCTCGCGGGCGGCGCTGTGCTTGCCCTCGGCGGAGGCCTCGTGCTGCAACTCGGCGCCCGCTCTGCGCGCGACGATTTCAGCGCATCCTGCTACCGGGAAGGAAACCAAACACTGGTCAAGACGAACATCATTCCGATGCCGACCCTGGATACCTGCAACGGCTTCGCGGACCGATGGGAAACCGATCGAGCCTGGAGCATCGTCGGTTACGCGACCGGTGGCGCGCTGGCGATCACCTCGGCGATCTTGTTTTGGCAGACGTGGCCGTCGCGAACGGGTGGCCCGGTTCACGCGAGACTCGGCTGCGCGCCCGCGCTCAGTGGAATGTTCTGTCGAGGTGAGTTTTGAGCCTCCGCAAAGTCGTTGTGGTCACCTCGGAGGCTCTCGCGCTCGGCTGCTACGGGTCGCTTCCGCAGGGGCCGGGCACCGGAGGTAACGGCGGCGCAGGCACGACAGGTTCTGGCGGGCGCGGCGGCGCGGCAGGAACGGCGAGCGCCGGAACGACTGGCGGGCCTGCGGGCGGCGGGGCCGGAAGCGCGCGGGGCGGTTCTGCCGGCAATGCGCCGGGAGGTATCGGTGGCGGCGGTTCTAGAGGGGGCGCGACCGCCGGCGCTGCGGGCGCAGGAACAGGCGGAGGCGGTTCGACCGGCGGCGCGACCGCTGGTGTCGCGGGCGGCGGTACGGCCGGCACGGGGCCGGGTGGCCGCGGTGGCTCCGGGGGCCCAGGAGGCCGGGGAGGCGCCGGTCAGGGTGGCTTGGGTGGTGTCGGTGCTGCCGGAGGACAAGCCGGTGGCGCGGGAGGACGGGGCGGGGGCGGCGGCGCCAGCGGAAGTTCCGGTGGCGCTGGCGGGACCGCTACGTGTCCCATTGCGTGCGCGCTAAGCGCCCACTGCGACAACGGAACGTGCCGAAGCCGGACGACGGAATTTTCCCTACAGGACGTCGGGGCGCGGCCGCGCGGCATCGTCGCGGGTGGAGACGGCAATCTCTGGTTCACCGACAGCGCCTACGACAAGATTCGGCGGATCAGTCCGAGTGGTAGCATCACGGAGTTCATCGTTCCGACCGTCGGGAGTCGCCTGGGTCCGATCGCCGCAGGTCCCGACGGCAACCTTTGGTTTAGCGAGGGAAACACGGGGAAGATCGGTCGAATCACGCCGAACGGCGTGATCACCGAATACCCGCTCACGGACGCCCTTGCGGGGCCCGGCGGTATCACGGCGGGACCCGACGGCAACATTTGGTTCGCCGAATCAGGCCGAAATCGGATCGGAGTCTCGACACCGGCGGGAGTCATCTCCGAGAAGGCGCTGCCGACAGCAGACGCGCAACCCGGCGCCATAACCAAGGGACTGGACGGAAACTGCTGGTTCCTCGAGGCCATCGGCAAGATCGGACGCATCACACCGGCGGGAACCGTCATGGAGTTCGACATCCCGACATCGAGCTCGAACCCAACCGACATCGTCGCCGGTGCGGACGGGAATCTCTGGTTCACGGAATCGAACGTCGACAAGATCGGCCGGATTACGACCGCAGGCGTGGTGACGGAGTTTGCACTTCCAACGGCGGCGGTCAGCCCGTGGAATATCACCGCGGGTCCCGACTCGAACATCTGGTTTACGGAGGCGTCGGCGGCGACGATCGGTCGCATCGAGCCGTCCGGAAAGGTGACTGAGTTCCCGATTCCGGCGAACCCCTACGGGATCACGCGCGGACCCGACGGGAACCTGTGGTTCACCGAGCAGCAGGCCGGAAAGATAGGCCGGTTCCTCCCTCCCTAGTGGCGGCCATGACGTTCCGGTCGTGGACTGCCGCCTCTGTCATCATCGGCGCATTGGTGGTGGGCGTGGTCGCGAACCGCGCTGCCCTCCGTGCCCCCCTCGATCTCGACGACTTCGCGCAACGGGCGATGATCGAGGGGACGCTGACGGCGAGCCGCGGGCCCTTCAACCTTTACGATTTCGTTTCTGACGACAACCGAGCCGCTCTCCTGGATCGCGGCGTGATCCCCTGGTGGTCCGATCGACGGCTCGTTACTCGGTTCTTGCGCCCGATCCCGAGCGCGCTCGTGTGGCTCGATCATCGGCTGTTCGGGTTCGAGGCGTTTCGACCCCACGTCGTTTCGTTCGTGTGGTGGGTCGCCGCTGTGTTGGCTGGCTACGCGCTCTACCGCACGGCGATCGGGCGCCGCTCGGCGATACCCGCGACCGCGGCGTTCGCGTTGTCGCCGACACTCGCCATCCCACTCGTGTGGTTGGCGAATCGCAACATACTCGTGACCCTGTCCTTCGGAGCTTTGGCGTTGGCGCTCTACGTGCGCTGGCGAAACGAGAGGCGACTCGTGCTTGGACTCGCGACGGCGATCGCCTTTGCCGCAACCGTTCTCACCGGCGAATATGCGCTCTGCCTCACGGGCTACCTGATTGCGTTCGAGCTGTGTCGTCGAACGGAATCGGCTGGTCGTCGCCTCGCCGGTCTGCTGCCGGCCGCGGTGCCGTTCGTTGCCTACGCTGCCGCGCACGCGTCGCTCGGATATGGCGCGGTGGCGAGCGGTTTCTATCGAGATCCGACAACCGACCCAGTTGCATACCTACAGGCGTTGCCCCGATCGTTTTCGACGTTGCTCGCCGCGGCGTGGCTGAGTATCGACGTGACTTCGCCGTGGCTGAGCTCCGGTACCGTTGGCGCGAGTTTGATCCTCGGTGCAATTGCACTGGTAGTAGGGGCGGTATGGAGCGCTCGACGGGGCCCCACCACAACTGATCGCGTTGGCGGGCTCTGGCTCGCTTGCGGCTCGGTCATTGGATTGCTCCCGCTTGCGGTCACGGAGCCCTCACGCCGGCTTCTGGGGGTGGTCGCGCTCGGGGTCAGCGGTGCCGTCGGGGTCTTGATCGAGCAGGGCGCGCCCAGAATCCGCAGGCCGCTCCGGGTCTCGCCGTTGCTCATGGTGGCGGCTTTGGCGGGTTTGATCCATCTCGCGGCTGCTCCGTTCCAGTCGCGTGGGATCTCACTCGACGCGGTGGAGGATCAGGTCCGCGAGCTCGCGCAATTCGATACCGTGCCGCACCAGGCTCGTGCCGTCGACACGACCCTCGTGGTTCGCGCCATGCGTGGTCTGACCGTCCTCTCGGCTCCGTTCATCCTGCGCGAGGACGCGCCGAAGCATTGGTGGGTCCTCAGCCACACCTTCGAACCTACAGCCGCGATCAGGACGTCGCCGGGCTCGATCGAGATCGTCCAAGAACACGTCCCGCTATTTCCAATCGGTCCCACCGGTATCGTTCGAACAATCCCATTCAAGGCCGGCGACATCGTGGAGATCTCAGGCCTCCGCGCGACCGTGCTACGCGTCGACGCTCTCGGCAGTCCGATGGCTGTGCGTTATGAGTTCGACCGCGACCTCGACAGCCCGGACGTGTCCTGGATAGCTGAGGGGCGGTCGGGCTTCGCCGTGGTCGATCCTCGCCCGCCCGTGGGAATCGGCGTGCGCCTACCGCCGTAACATCTACCTCGCGTCGTCCGGGCCTGAAATCGAGTCACGGCGCGGAGGAACCCGGACCGGTTTGCCGTCGATTGCCTGAACTAGACAGGTGCCCGTCGCGAGCGCGACGCGCTCGGCTCGTTGGCGGGCGCGACGCAGTGCAGTGAGCGCGGCTTCGTGCGACGCCGATCGCTCCGTGCTGACCCTGGCGTCGCGTCACATCGGCCAGATCCACGTGCCGTCGCTGCTCCTCGACGAGGTGGAGGGCCTGGACGAGAGCGAATGCGAACGCCTCGGTTTGCTCGTCGTCGAGCCGGAGGGCGCGCTGCTGGCCGCGGCAGGCCGCCAGCGGCCCGGGCCAGTCCACGAGCTGCTGCTTTAGGTTGTTGCCTTCTTGTCGCCGGGAGGTCCGGCCAGAACGGTGGGGACGTAGTCGAGCAGTTGCAGCCGCCCGTCGAACGTGCGGGAGCTGACCATTTCGAGGTCGACGTCGGGGTACCCGTCATAGATCCGCTCCCGACCACTGCTCCCCGTGATCACCGGGAAGACGACGACACGGAAACGATCAACGAGCCCCGCACGCAGCAGCGAGCGGCACAGGGTGAGGCTGCCCATCGTGCGCATGGACTTCGTGGCGCTCTCCTTCATCTCCCGCACGGCTCGGATCGGATCCTGGGAGACCAGTCGCGTGTTCGGCCACGATAGCGGCCCGGTCAACGTGCTCGAAAACACGACCTTCGAAAGGTTGGCAAGGGCGCCGGTGCCGGGCTCACCCTCGGTGGCGAGCCCGGACATGAGCCGATACGTGTTCGCGCCGATTAGGACGGTGTAGTTCGCTTCCGGTTGCTCCCCCAGCCAGGCCAGATACTCGCGGCCTTCTTTTCCCCACCAGCCAGGCCACCCGTCCGCGGCCGCGTAGCCATCGAGCGAGGAGATGAAGTCGACGATCAGCTTTGCCATGTGCCGCCCTCCAACAAGGGGTTTCGATGCCTTGGCCAGGTCCACCACTGCGCGAGCTGTAAAGGCGTCATAAGTATTTGATCGCGAGGCGCAAGGCATATCGACGCACGCGGAGAAGAGGCCGGCGTAGCACCCGCGATAGCGAGGATTGCCTCAGCCCCAGGCGCCCGCGCTACCGGGCTCCGTCTCGGCGGGGCCGTCGCGACGATTTACGGCGATCGCGCCGCCGACGGCGACCCCGCGGACTCGTAGTCGAGCCGTTCGCGAACATCGTAGTGCTGTGAACGCTCGTCGAATCGGCGCAACAAGCGCCGGGCTGCTTCGGGGACGTACGCACGCTCATATTCCGAGCCTGCGAAGCGCTTGACCGCCTCCAGGTCGTCGAAGGTCATGACGGTGATGAATTCGACGTCGCCGCCGTCGATTGGTCGGCGCAGCAACTCGATTCGTCGATAGCCGGAGACGTTCTTGGCCGCAATCTCAGGGAAGATCTCCGTCTTGAGCAGGCGTTCGTACGAATCTGCGTTCGCGGATGTCGTCCAACCGTGCCAGATGCGCTTGATCATCATCCCTAGCCTTAGGTCTGCGGCAAGCGCGGGCAAGAGCCCCGGACTTGCGAATTCATCACCAGGACCCGCGCATCACGACCGAGGTCTACGGCCACCTCGCCCAGGGCTACCTCAAGAAGGAGATCGACCGCCTGCGCTTCGAGCCGGCGCCGGCCGCCCAGGATGCGACCGTTATCCCGATCAGCGCCGCAGTGACCAGCAGCGATCCTTCAGGCTCGGACCAGCCGGTTCATCTCTCGGCGGGCGGCGCTTCGGAGCCGCCGCTGCCCGCCGACCTTCACACCGTCGCGGCTCCGCTTCTCCCCGGTTTCTACCCAAGCCCGCGATCGCCCATGCACCCTCGCCGCGACGCCTCGGAATCTGCAAAGGACGACGCGGAGTTAAGTTGTCGGGGCGAGAGGGACGCGGATCCGGGTTCGCTCTACGGCGGCCGCGACCGACTGCTCCGGGTAGCCGAGGTCGCGGAGCACCTAGGCGTTTGCGCCGCCACCGTGTACCGCCTTTGCGAGACGGGCGAGCTGGCGCACGTGCGGATCGTCAACTCGATCCGAATCCGGCCGGACGATCTGCGCACGCTCCAGGCTGCGCGGCGCAAGGGCCACGGCGAAGACTGAGACCGCCCAAGCCGGGCCGCCACTCGAATGGCCGAGCTCGCCTCAGGCCTTGACGGCTGTAATAGTTAGTGACAGCTTACGTAAGCGATGACTTACGCAGACAGAGTGTTGGATGCGCTCGGCGATCCCACCCGACGGACCGTGTTCAAGCGCCTGCGCGCCGGCGCCCGCTCCGTTGGCGAGATCGCCGACGGCATGGACGTGAGCCGTCCCGCGGTCTCCCAGCACCTCAGCGTGCTCAGAGCGGCGGGCCTGGTGACGGATCGCGCAGAGGGAACTCGGCGGCTCTATACGGTGGATCCGAGGGGGATCGAGGCTGTGCGCGGTTGGCTCGACGGATTCTGGAACAAGACGCTCGCCGCCTTCAAGGCCGCGGCTGAGCGCGAAGCAAAAAAGGAGAGCAAGCCGTCATGACCGAGCAGACATCGTCCAAAGCCTTCGATCCGAACATCGTACGAAAGGTCATGAGCGTCAAGGCGCCGCCTGAGGTGGCATGGCGCGTGTTCACCGAGAAGATGGGAACCTGGTGGGCGCTCGCCGAGCACAAGATCGGCAAGGTGAAGGCGGTCGACGCAATCGTCGAGCCGCACGTGGGCGGTCGCTGGTACGAGCTCGGCGAGGACGGGAGTACCTGCGATTGGGGCACGGTGCTCGCGTGGGAGCCCACGTCTCACCTCGTGCTCTCGTGGGACATCACCGCCGACTGGCAATACGACCCGAACCTCAAGACGGAGATCGAGCTGCGCTTCATCCCCGACGGCAAAAATGGCACGCGGGTCGAGCTTGAGCATCGACGGCTTGACCGCTTCGGTGCGCGCCGTGACGAGATGCGCGCCATCTTCGAGACGCAGGGCGACTGGGGGAAGGTGCTCGAAAGCTTCGCCCGCGCCGCCGAGACCTAGCAGACCGATGAACCACACTCGCACCGCAACAATGAGGAGGATCCGATGGCACCGGCAAGCAAAGTCAAAGCGATTCCCGATGCGTACCGCCGCGTAACGCCTGCGCTGACCGTCAAGGGCGGCGCCCAGGCGCTCGCCTTCTACAAAGAGGTCTTTCGTGCGACCGAGCGCATGCGCTTCCCCGGCCCCGGCGAGACGGTCGCGCACGCCGAAATCGAGATCGGTGACTCGGTGATCATCGTCGAAGACGAATCACCGGAACGGGGAACGAAGGCGCCGCCGTCAGGCGGAATCGACGGCTCCCCCAGCTTCCTCTTCGTTTACGTCGACGACGCGGACGCCGTGATCGAGCGTGCCGTGAAGCTTGGCGCCAAGCTTCAGCGTCCGGCGCAGAGCCAGTTCTATGGCGATCGCGACGGTTACATCGTCGACCCGTTCGGCCATGGCTGGGTCATCGCGACCCACGTGGAGGACGTGAAGCCGGAGGAGATGATGAGGCGAATGGCCGCATTCCAGGCCTGATCCGCCACGAAGTGAACGACGAACGAGGCCCGACCTCCTCAGACGACGACGGTCACGCGAAGGAACGTCGCAGGGATCGAAGTCGCGCCCGGGGTCGCGCTCTTGTTCTGGCGAGTGAAAAGGTCGTTCAGCTCCGTCGCGAGGTCGTCGGCGCGGCCGTTCTTCCCGGCCGCGTCGAACGCGTTCATGGTGGGTCCGTAGTAGCTCCTGAACTCAGACACGAACTCCGGCGGCGAGCCCGGGAAGTTGAAGGTGTACGTGTCGCGCGCGAAGGAGATCCGGTCCCGCGGGACCCGCGCGCCGGAGAATCGCTCGATTACGTTCTCCTCGATCCCCCAAGTCATCGGGCTGATGAACCCCTCCGGGGGCGGCGGCGAATAGGACGCGCTGATCTTCAGGATCTGTGCGACGAGCGTCGGATCTTTCGGGATCCAGTTCCCCATTACGATGCGCCCGCCCGGTTTGGTGACGCGCACCATTTCCTTGGCCACGTCGAACGGTTTCGGCGCGAACATCGCGCCGAAGATGCTGACGACCAGGTCGAAGGATTGGTCGGCGAGTCCCTGCAAGTTCGTCGCGTCGCCCTGCTGAAACCTGAGGTTGGCGAGGCCCTCCTGCTTCGCGCGCCTGTTCCCAGCCTCGACGAGGTTCGTCGCGATGTCCACGCCGAGCACGTCCGCGCCGAGCTTTGCCGCGGGGAGCGCCGTCGTGCCGTCGCCGCAACCGAGGTCGAGTACCTTGAGCCCCTTCGTCATGCCGAGCGCTCGAACGAGAGCCTCGCCGCTCTCCCTCATGCTTTGCGCGATGCGCGTGAAATCGCCCTTCTCCCAAAGTGCCTGGTTTGGATTCATCTCACCTCTCCTGGTTCGAGCCGGATCATTCCGGCGGAAGCGTCATTCAACGTCTCGTGCATGCGGAAGGCGACGACGCTTCCGGACACGAACGTCATCGCGGCGACCAGCCAAACGGCGGCGCTCAGGCCGAACAGGTCGGCGGTCACACCCGAGAGCAGCGCGCCGACCGCGTACCCGAGATCGCGCCAGAGGCGGTAGATGCCGACGGCCGAGGCTCGCCACGACGGGTGCGCGACGTCGCCGATCGCGGCGAGCAGCGTCGGGTAGACCATCGCCGTGCCGAGGCCCAGCAGAATTGAGCCGAGGGTGAACCCTCGCAGCGCCGACGAGAGCGCGACGAGCGCGATGCCGACCGCCTGTACCCACATCCCGCCGGCAATGAGCCACTTGCGGCCGATCCGGTCGGACAGAGCGCCCGTGGCGAGCTGTCCCGCCGCCCATGCGATCGGGTAGATGGCCGCGAGCCACCCGATCCGTTCCAGGGAGACGCCGGCCGCCGCGAACAGCAGGGGAAACAGGCCCCAGGCCATCCCGTCGTTGAGGTTGTTGACCAGGCCTGCCTGGCTGACCGACGAGAGGTTGCGGTCCGTGAAGGAGGTACGTAGGAAGATCTCCCGCTGGGAAAGCGCCGGGGCGGCGGGCGTCGATCGCTCGCCGCCCTCTCGCCGCGCATGGGCGTGCGTCTCGCGGACGAGCAGGGCCGAAAGCAGGAGGCCCGCCGCCACGAACCCAACGCCCAGGTAGAAGGGCTGCGGGCGGAGGCCGTAAACCGACGCGACGTAGCCGGTGGTCAAGGCGGTCAGGCCGAGAGCGACGTAACCCGCGAACTCGTTGAGCCCCATCGCGAGACCCCTCCGCTCGGGACCGGCCAGGTCGATCTTCATGATCACCGTGGTCGACCAGGTCAGACCCTGGCTGACGCCGAGGAGCGCGTTCGCGAAAAGGATCCAGGTCCAGGACGGCGCCCACATGAGCAGGAACGGCACCGGAATCGCGACCAGCCACCCGGCGACGAGGACGCGCTTCCGCCCACCGGTGTCGGACAGCCGCCCGGCGATGTAGTTCGTCGCGGCCTTGACGATCCCGAACACGACGATGAACGAGAGGACGGCTGCGCGGGCCGCGAGGTGGAAGTCGCGCTCGGCGATCGCCGGGAGGATGGTCCGCTCGAGGCCGACCATCGCGCCGACGAAGGCGTTGACGACGACGAGCAGCGCGAACTGAGGCAGGTTCCGACGGATGCCGAGCTCGGGCGTATCGATCTTCGTCGTCACCCCGCGCGTCCCTGGTTGAAGCGGACGATCGTCTCCATCTCGGCGGGTTTCGCGGGCGCCGACTTGACCACGTCGGCCACGAATTCGTCGCGGTCCATGGAGAGCTTCGGGTTCCAGCGCTTTTCGAACGCGAGCGTCGTCGCCGGCTTGCCGCTCATTCCCGCGCCGCACACCGATCCCGAGAAGTGCGCCGGGTAGATCTCGAGCGTCTCAGGCAGGACGAGGAGCTTCTTGCTTATGCTCTCGTGCAGCGCGGCGGCATGCTCGCGCGCGTGGCCCGGGAGATCGGGGCGGCCGACCGCGCCGACGAACATCGTGTCGCCCGTGAGCAGGAACCAGGGCTCGGGGCCCCGGCGGAGATCGCTGACGAGCAAGCAGATGCTCTCGGGCGTGTGCCCGGGCGTGTGGAGCACACGGACGATGGTGTTTCCGAGCTCGATGGTCTGTTCGTCGTCGAGCGGCTCGAACGGGAGCGCGACGTCGGCCGAGCGGTGCAAGCAATACTTGGCGCCGGTGGCGGCGGCCAGCTTGGGGCCCCCGGATCGGTGGTCCGCATGGACGTGCGTGTCGATCACGTGGGTGATCGCCATCCCCTTCGACGCGGCAAAGGCGGCGTACGCGTCGACGTCCCGTTCCTGCGGGTCGACCACGGCGCATTTGCCGAGCGTGCCGCAGCCGAAGACGTAGGCGGTGCAGCCGGTGTCGAAATAATAGAAAGGCCGGAAGATCATGCCCGCACGCTCCCTTCGACTTTGGTCATGCTGGGCAGACGGACCAGGCTGCGAAGGGCCATGCCGGCCAGCAGGGCGATGAAGAACACAAAGTTGTCGCTGCGGCCTCCGAACACCGAGACCACGGCAGGACCCGGACAGAATCCGCCCAGCGCCCAGCCGACGCCGAAAAGCGCCGAGCCGCCGATCAGGCGAACGTCGAGATCCTTCTTCGCGGGCAGCTCGAAGCGGGCCGCGAACAGTGGCGCCGAGCGCCGCCGGATGAGCCAGAGCAGCGGCAAGTGGACGCCGATCGCGCCCGCCATGGTGAAGATCAGGGTCGGATCCCACCTGCCGAAGAGGTCGAGGAACCCGAGGATCCGCGCCGGATGCGTCATTCCCGAAAGCCCAAGTCCGAGCGCGAAGACGAGCCCGCACGTGAACGCCGCCGCGATCCGACGGCTCATTGGACCGCTCCAAAGATCAAACGCCAGATCGTCGCGGTGACGAGCCCGGTCGCCATGAACGTGCACGTGGCCACGAACGAGCGTCGAGACAGGCGACTGATTCCGCACACGCCGTGGCCACTCGTGCAGCCGCCACCCGTGGTCACCCCGCAACCGACGATCACGCCGGCGGCGGCCACGACGGGCAGCGGTCGCGGGATGTGCCCGAATACCGACGGATCGATGAGGAACCAGGCGAAGCCCCCGGCGAACAGACCCAGCACGAAGGCCGCGCGCCAGGGCCATTGCGTGGGGATCGGTCGCAGCACGCCCGTGATCATCCCGCTGATGCCGGCGACCTGTCCGATGAGCAGCATCAATGCCGATGCGGCGAGACCGATGACTGCGCCGCCAGCCAGGGCCGGCAGCCGTGCGACGTGTGGTGCAAGATGACCCATCTTTCTCTCCTATCTCCTCGCCGCTCGTTTCGGCGCTTCGGCAGACTCCGTCTCGGGCGACCGCTGGACTTTTCGGCCGGCGCCGCGCCATTCCGGGAAGCCACCCTCCAGGCGCACGGCCTTCCGCCGGTTCGCCCGCACGGTCTTGACCGCTTCGTCCGCGAAAACGCAGTAGGGCCCGCGGCAATAGGCGACGATCTCTTTGTTGCGCGGCAGCTCGCCGAGCCGGCGCTTGACCTCGTCGTGCGGGATCGAGATCGCGCCCGCGATGTGCCCGGCGTCGTATTCCGAGCGGGGCCGCACGTCCAGGACGACGACGTCGCCGGCGCGGACGCGCGAGGCCAGCTCGCCAAAGCCGATCGACTCGAGCGACTCGCGCTCGCCGAGGTACGTCTTGACCAAGCGATCCATCTCCGCGAGCCGGCGCTCGGCCACGCCGCGCATCGCTTGAAGGAGATCGGCGACCGACTCGTCCGCCAGGCTGTAGTGAACGTAGAGCCCGTCCTTGCGGCTCTGCACGAGGCGGGCTTCCTTGAGCGCCTGAAGGTGCGCCGAAGCGTTGCCCATCGTGAGCTCCATCTCGTTAGCGAGCGACTCGACCGTCCGGGGCGCTTGGGCGAGCAGCTCGAGGATCTCGAACCGGTGCCCACTGGCCAGCGCCTTGCCGACGCGCGCGATCTGCCCGTAGAGCTCGGTCTTGAATGCCCGGTTTCCCATGTGGGTCTCGCTCCCGCGTGCCCGCTAACGTTTGCGCGCGAGCAGCGAGACGCTCCTGACGCCGTACTTCTTGACCGCTCCCTGCGCGCGGTCGGAGAGGAAGCCGTAGGCGCCGTTCTCCTCCTGGCGGACGAGGACCAGGCCCGCGCCCTCGATCTCGCGCCGATAGGCGTCGATCTGGAGCGCGCCGCCGATGCATGCGGCCCAGAGGTCGGCCTTGCACACGACGGTCTCGGGGAGCGGCACGGCCGTGACGATGTCGGCGATCGCGAGCCGGCCGCCGGCCGTGAGCACCCGAGCCGCCTCTCGGAAGACGCGCCCCTTGTCGGGTGACAGGTTGATGACGCCGTTGCTGATCACGCAATCGGCGCTCGCTGATTCAACCGGGAGCTCCTCGATGTAGCCCTTGAGGTACTCGACCTGCGCGAAGCCGGCCCGGTCGCGCAGCCGCTCAGCCTTCAGCCGCTGGGCGTCCGTCATGTCGACGCCGACGACGTCGCCCTGTCGGCCGACGTGGAGCGCGGCGATGAACGTGTCCATGCCCGAGCCGCTGCCGAGGTCAACCACGCGCTCTCCTGGCTGGAGCCCGGCCAGGTTGAAGAAGTAGCCGACGCCGGCGAACGACTCGATGGACTCCGCGGGGATGCGATCCAGTTCGGAGGGCGCGTAGCCGAGGCGCTCGGCGAGGGCCCTGCCCAGCTCGAAGTGGAACTCGCCGTCCGGGTTCTCGGCCACCTCGCGGTACATGTCCTGAACCTTCGTCTCGAGATCCTTCACGTCCACCGTGGTCGCTGTCATGGGCCCCTCCGTGCGGCTGTTTTCTAGTAATCTAACGATTACTAGATTACTGGTCACGCGGTCAAGCCCCCTTCTTTGTCTCAGCCGCGACGCGGTGCTCAAGCGCCGGGCACGGCCCGCACGCTACGGCACCTCCACCTCGAACGCGACCGCGTAGTTGGGCTGCGGTTTCTGGGTCGCGACCCCCACGAACGGATCCGAGTCGCGCAGCAACCCCCAGCGCAGCGTCCCCGCGAACGGCGTCGTCATCGCGGTGGCGTCGGCGGTGAGCGCGTAGCCGACATGCACGCCCGTGGCCGGCAGATCCACGGTGGTCGTGATCTCCACGGCGTCGCCGGGGGCAGTGATGGCGACGGAGGCGATCGCGATCTTCCCCGAGGGCCCGCGCAGCTCGAAGCCCTTGCCGGCCTGCCATTCGGCGATCGCCTGGTGGGGCGGCTGGAACGTCGTCTCCCACGCCAGCGGGGGCACGGGGACGTGGAAGTGGACCGTGACCGTGCGGGTGCCGCGCTCGACGGTGGTGGGGGCGAGCGGCTGCCAGTCGCGCCCGAGCACGACCCTCTCGAAATAGACCTGGCCGTACTTCTCCCCGAGCTGGCGGTAGCCGTCGGTGACGAGGTGCGTGCTGTCGGCGGCGTAATAGGCGTACTGGTACTTGGGACCCGAGCAGACGACCTCGCCGGGATGGTCAACGCCGATCCGCCAGGCGGCGAACGTCGACGCCGCGAAGTCGTTGGTCGAGTTCTGCTGCGAAACGATCATCTGGATCTTCTGCGTCTGGCCGGTGATCGCCGCGATGTCGGCCTGGTAGTCGGTGAGCAGCTGGTAGAGCGCGGCCTCGTAGCCCGCGTTGCCGGCGTCGGACTCGCCGTGGGTGACGATGATGTGCAGGAACACGATCCCCTGCCCGTTCTCGCCCGCCTCGCCGTGAACGCCGACGTAGTCGCCGCCGTCGGCGGCTTGCACCAGCGCCGTGACCTGGTTGGCCATCGACGCGTGCGGGGTCTCGCCCGCGATGTTCGTCGGCCACGAGCTCGGGTACGCGGTGGACAGCCGTCCGATCGGCTCGACCAGCGGCACCATGGCCAACGTGGCGTCGTTGGCGTCGACGGGCCAGGGCAGCGTGCCTGTCGATAGCTTGAGGTTGTGATAGGGCTGCGTCGTCGTCGCGACCGGCGAGCCCATCTGCCCGACGGCCAGGCTCTGCCCCGTGCCGACGACGCCGATCCAGTGCCAGGGCCGCGTGACGACCCCAGCGCCGCCGCGTCCCCCCGCGCCCGTGTTGCCTGCGCCCCCGGCTCCCGTCACGGAGCCCGGATTTTTGGCGCACGCCCCGATCAGAGTCGTGGCGAACGCGATCATCGACAATGCCTTGCCTGCTTCAACCATCATGACGGGGCCGATAGTATCCGCTACCGCGCCCGGTTACCCTCCCCAACCTCATGCCGACGTCGCGCCGATCCCGAAGGTACAAGGAGAATGAAATGCGCCCCCACAAGCTCCGCCGCATCGGCCACCCGGCGCTCGCCGCGCTCGTCGTCATCGCCTGCGCGCACACCCAGAGTGGGAGCCTCGACGTGGCGGTGAAGCAAAACGAGGAGTGGCGTCGCGGCCGCACCTCGATCTACATGAACGACTTCGGCGAGCTCGCGCACTACCGCGCCGCCAACGCGAAGCTGCCGCCGCCCGCCGCGGGCGAGAACCGCGTCGTGTTCCTAGGCGACTCGATCACCGACGCGTGGGTGCTGCCCGAGTCCTTCCCGGGCAAGCCGTACGTCAACCGCGGCATCGGCGGGCAGACCACGGCGCAGCTCCTGGTGCGCTTCCACCAGGACGTCATCGCGCTCCACCCCAAGGTCGTCGTGATTCTCGCCGGCACCAACGACATCGCGGGCAACACCGGACCGACGACGCTCGAGGACATCCAGGCGAACTTCACGTCGATGGTCGAGCTCGCGCGCGCGAACGGCATCCGCGTCGTGCTGTCGTCGGTGCTGCCGGTCCACAACTACACACCCGGCTCCGCGCTGACGTTCCCGTTGCGCCCGCCCGAGCAGATCGCCGCGCTCAACAAGTGGCTGCAGGTCTACGCGGCTGCAACAGGCAGCGTCTACCTCGACTACGCCACCGCGATGTCGGACGCGAGCGGCCTGCTCAAGCAGGAGCTCGCGCCCGACGGCCTCCACCCGACCAAGGCCGGCTTCGCCATCATGGCGCCGCTCGCCGAGCAGGCCATCGTCAAGGCGCTCGCCGGCGGCGCGTAGCGCGCGCCTATTTCGAGAAGCTCTTAACGATCCTCAGTATATTGCCGGCGGTGTTTCGCCCCAGTACGCGCATGATCGGACGCGCGCGACCTGCCGGGATGGTCGCGGCGCTGGGCTTGGGCCTCGCGGCCAGCGCCGTCGTCGCCGCCGCCGAGGCCGCCCCGCGGGAGCGGCTGCTCGCGGACGCGGGCTGGCGCTTTCATCTTGGCGACGAATGGGGCATCGGCGAAAACCTGGCCAAGGCGGGCAGCGGCCGCGGCCCGGCCAGCATCGACTTCAGCGACGTCGCCTGGCGCAAGGTCGAACTGCCACACGACTGGGCGGTGGAGCTCCCCTTCGATCCCAAGGCCGACGGCGCGCACGGCTTCAAGGCGATCGGCGAAGGCTTCCCGCAAAACAGCGTCGGGTGGTACCGGCGCACGTTCGAATTGCCCGTCGCCGACGCCGGCCGCCGCCTGTGGCTGGAGTTCGACGGCGTGTTCCGCGACAGCACCGTGTACGTCAACGGATGGTTCGTGGGGCGCCACGAGAGCGGATACGGCAGCTTCCGCTACGACATCAGCAACGTGGTCAACCCCGGCGGTCGGAACGTCGTCGCGGTGCGCGTCGATGCCTCGCAGTTCGAGGGCTGGTTCTACGAGGGGGCCGGCATTTACCGCCACGTCTGGCTGGTCAAGACGGCGCCGCTGGCCATTGCGCCCGACGGCGTGTTCGTCCACAGCCGCTTTCCGAACAACGTCCCGGGCGGCGGCCCGGCCGATCTGCACGTCGAGGCGCGCATCGCCAACGCCGCGCGCGCCCCCGCGACCGCAACCGTGGCCTTCGCCGTCGTCGCGCCCGACGGCAAGACCGTGGCTCGCGCGCAGCGGTCCGTCACCTTCGCCGCCGGCGCCGCGCTCGACGTCCAGGAGACGACCCGCGTGGCCGCGCCCGCGCTCTGGTCGCCCGAGGCGCCACGGCTTTACCGTCTGGTCACGTCGGTGACGAACGCGGGCAAGCTCACCGATCGCCTGGAGACGACGTTCGGCATCCGCACCATCGCGTTCGACGCCGACAAGGGCTTCCTGCTCAACGGCAAGCCCTACGTCATCAAGGGCAGCTGCAACCACCAGGACCACGCCGGCGTCGGCACCGCCCTGCCAGACCGCTTGCAGGACTTTCGCGTCGCCAAGCTGAAACAGATGGGCAGCAACGCCTACCGCACGGCGCACAATCCGCCCACGCCGGCGCTGCTCGAGACTTGCGACCGTCTCGGCATGCTGGTGATGGACGAGAACCGGCGGCTCGGTAGCGACGGTGCCGAGCTCGGCTGGATCGAAGATCTCGTGCGCCGGGACCGCAACCACCCCAGCGTCGTCATCTGGTCGCTCGGTAACGAAGAGTTCTCGGTGGAGAAGACGCCCGCCGGCGCGCGCGTCGCCGCCACCATGCAGGCGGCTGTCAAGCGCGTCGATCCGACCCGCCCGGTGACTTACAACGCGCCGCTGGGCAACGAGTGGGACGGCATCAATTCAGTCATCGAGGTTCGCGGCTGGAGCTACCACCTCGGCAAGGACAGCATGGACGCGTACCACGCCGCCCACCCCAAGCAGCCGAACGTCGGCAGCGAGCAGGCCAGCACCGTCGGCACGCGGGGCATCTACTTCGACGACAAGGCGCGCGGCTACGTCAGCGCCTACGACGGCGACCACGGGCAGGGCTGGTCGAACGCGGCGCAGGCTTGGTGGAGCTTCTTCGCGGCGCGCCCCTGGCTGTCGGGCGGCTTCGTCTGGACGGGGTTCGACTACCGCGGCGAGCCCACCCCCTACGGCTGGCCCTGCGTGAGCTCGCACTTCGGCGTGCTCGACACGGCCGGCTTCCCCAAGGACAACTTCTGGTACTACCAGGCGTGGTGGACCGCCGAGCCGGTGCTGCACATCCTGCCGCACTGGAACTGGCCGGGCCGCGACGGGCAAGCGATGGACGTGCGCGTGCTCGGCAACGCCGACGAGGTGGAGCTGTTCCAGGCCGGCAAGAGCCTGGGCCGCCAGGCGATGGCGCCGAACGGCGAGCTCACATGGAAGGTCGCGTACGCGCCCGGAACGCTGTCGGCCAAAGGCCGGAAGGCGGGCAAGGTCGTATCGGAGACAAAGATCGAGACGACCGGCGGCGCCGCCGCCGTGACGCTCGTGCCCGACCGCGCCACCCTCGACGCCGATGGGCGTGACGTCGCTGTCGTGACGGTGTCGGTGGTTGATGATCGGGAGCGGATCGTGCCGGTGGCAGCGAACGCCGTCGCCTTCTCCATCGCCGGCCGGGGCCGCATCCTCGGCGTCGGCAACGGCGATCCCAGCTCGCACGAGCCGGACAAGCTGGTCGCGCTGCCCACCACCCGCACGCGCGCCGTCGACGATTGGCGCTGGCAGAAGATCCCAGACCCGTACGCGCCCAACGTACCTGAAGTCGGCGCCGCCTTCGACGACCGCCGCTGGACCAAGGCTGACGTGCGCGGCGAGCACGGTCCGGTAATTTTCGGCGAGCGCGCCGTGTTCCGGGGCCGGTTCGCCGTGTCACCCGAAGAGCTCGCCGCCGCGTCCGGCGTCGAGCTGGCCTTCGGCAAGATCGAAGACGGCGTGGCCGTGTTCGTGAACGGCAAGAAGGTGGGCGCGGCGGGCGACCCGCGCGGCCCGTCGATCTACGACGTCAAGGCGCTGCTGCGGCCGGGCGAGAACACCGCCGCCGTCACCATTGCCAACTACGGCGGCACCGGCGGCGTGACCCGCGGCGCGACGCTGCGGCTCATCCAGGACGCGCCCACCGCGACGGGCTGGCGGCGCAGCGTGTTCGGCGGCCTGGCGCAAGTCATCGTGCAGTCCACCCGCGAAAGCGGCGCCATCGAGCTCACCGCGCAATCGCCCGGCCTGCGGCCAGCGACGTTCGCGATTGCCACCCGCGCCCCCGCGTCGCCGCGCCCGACGTTGCCATGAGCGAAAGCGCAACCGCGCCTGGCCGCCTGGCACCGCGCATCTAGTAGAAGGTTATCGAATCGACGGTGACGTCGTAGGGCGCGGGAGTCGGCACGTAGGCGCCGCCATCGCCCGGCACCCAGATGAGCTCGATGGCGAACTCGAACTGCGTGATGTTCCTACCGTCCGGCCTGACCGCGGTCCCAACCGCGTTGCCGGGCGTGAAGGCCGTCCACGGAGCCTCGATCTTGGTCCACGTATTCGTCACCGGGAAGGTGAAGATCGGGTGAACGCAGCTCTTGTCGGCAATGGTACCGGCGCAGGTGCCGATTTTGTCGCTGGGGTTCGCCCGCGTGGACGGCAGCGTCTCCTGCATCAGCATTTTCAGGGAGGCCTTGGGGGCGTTGCCCTTCACCCAGAACGAGACGCCGGTGAAGCTCGTGGCGTTCAGACACGCGCTGAGCCAGGTGCCCATCCCACCGCCATAGTCTTGAGCCAGGGTGTCGGCGACGCGCATGCCGTACATCGAGCTCTGGCCGGCGGTCATCTCGAACGTCTCGGGGAGCCCGTCGGCTCGATCGCCGTAGCGGAATGTACCAGCCAGCACCCCCGACGCCGAGTCCCCGCCCAAGGGGAACGACCAGGAGCTGAGGTCTTGGCCGGCGTACGTGTCGAAGTCGGCGATCCCGGGTGTCGCTGCGGCGACCGTGATCGGGCTGGCACAAGCCGTTCCAGCCGGCGCCATTCCGCCAGCGCCCCCCGCGCCCGCCGTTCCCGTGGGCGAACCCGCCATTCCACCGCTCCCGGCCTTTGCCCCGGGATCATTGGGATCAGTCGTGCACGCGATCAACCCGCTCGCGAACCCGAGCACGGCAACGGAGTTGGCAATCCGAAGTAGTGCAAAATTGACGTTCATAGCTACCTCCTAGGCTCCGCTACCGGCGTCCAGGCGCCGCCGGTAGAACCTGATGTTGTCCAACCATAGATCGTAGGTCGAGCCCTGGATGAACTTGACCGTGAACCCGGCGATATGCGAGCGATCGATGCCGCCGGGAAGTCGGTTGGGACAGGGCCATTGCGCGAGCTCGTCCCAGGGCACCAGAAACAGATGCCACTCGTCTCGGGTGGTGACGTAGGCGTGAAATTGGTTGCCGCACTCATTCGGCTCGGGAACGCGCGTCGCCGCCGCGGGAGGGAGCGACGCGCTGCCGTAGCAAGCTACTCGGACAAGGGTGTCCGGCGGCGGCAGGCGACACGAGGTACCGCTCACGATATCGCCCGGTCCGATGAAGCCGTCCCCGTCGAGATCCTGGTCCCCGGTCATCGGGGCGGGCAGGCCGCCCGCGTCCGGCGCGGACGGCCGCAGCAAGATGGTTTGTGCATCGTCCACCGACAGCAAGAACGTTTTGTCGGTGTTGCCGGGGCTTCGCGCCCAAAACGAAATTCCTTCGTAACCGGTGCCGTTGGCCGGATTGTTGTTGTGGGCGTAGTCGCCGAAGCCAGTCCCGTAGAAGTTGTGGCCGGAGGCCTTGAGCCGGATGATGCCGGTATCGCCGCAGCGCCCCGGTGGATCCAGCAAAACGACGTCGATGTTCGTGCTCACGGTGGGATCGGTGAGATCAGGAACGCCACCCGGCGTGGCGTCGGCGTACTGGTACCATCCCGTTTGCCCGCCCGTGAAGTCGGAGCCGATGGCGAGAGTTTCATAGCCGTCGCCCTGAGTGCAGTCGACGGTGGTCGTCAGGGTGCGGGGGTTCGTCGCGCAGCCCGCCGCCACCAACGCTGCGGAACAAACGAGAGGCGCGATACGAATCATCGCCTTCACCACCAAGAAGACACGGATAACGACAGCACGTCGCGGTCGGGCGCGAGGCCGGGGGTGTCTTGCGGCGGAAAACCGCTTTCGACCTGAACCTCGCGCCCGTAGACGAAATGGCTGTATTGCAGGCTGAACTGGTCTCGGCTCCGCCAGTTCGTGTGCAGCAGCAGGCGCGCGGTATAAATGGTAAACGCGCGACGGTTTAACTCGTTGTCGAGACGGACGTGATCGACGCGGCCGGAGACGCCCAGCCAGGACATCGCAGTGTAAGTGACCTCGGCGCCGCCCTTCAGCTTCAGCAGACCGTCGTTGGCTGGGTCGTCGCTCGAGATCTTGGTCCCGATCGTAAAAAGGCTGAACACGACATCCGGATTCCTGCCACGAAACTTGTCTCCGAACATCGCCCGCGCCACGCTGAAGTCGTATTGCGCTCCGAAGGTGGTGAGGTGCCCGTTGCCGCCGCTGTTGACGCCCAGGTATTCGTTCACCAGCCCCGTGCCGCCCCGCGCGTTCAGCACTTCGACCACGCTGCCCACCGCCCCAGCGTTGGTCGCCCGGGTCTGCGCCACCCCGACATAGAGGTGTCCGAGCCTGCCCCAGGTGAGTCTCGTGTCCGCTCCGAAGATGTCGATGTGCCCCGCGTTCAACGTGCCGGCCAAGTTCTGGTCGTCCCCGCTCCAGGCCCGCAGATAGTGCAAGCTGACCTGGAGCCGGCTCGCCACGCTGATCCCAGCGTGCAGGTGTGCGACGTAGCTCGCGCCTACGTTCGGGTCGGCGAAATCATTCCAGCCCTGCGACGGAAGGCCGGTCGGCGAGCGGCCCAGCTGGCCGCCGACGCCTTCTTCGACGACCAAGGTCACCCGGCCTCGGGTGACGACCGCGGTGGCCACCTCGCCGACGGCGTTGACGCGGGCGATGAGCGGCGTCGCATAGCGGCCGGCGTCGAAGGCCCCCATCGCACCGTAACGGTGCTTCATGGCGCCGCCCCGAAGCTGCAGAGGGATTCCGACCTTGTCGCTCAGGTTCATCGTGACGAACGCGTCGTTCACGCCGAGCTGGCGGATGGGGTCGTAGAAAGCCTCCGCCTCGGTGGCAGCCGTAGCGGCGAGAATGACGGTGCCCGCCACCGTCGAGTTGCCATAGGTGAGATCGAGCTGTACCCACGGCGTCGGTAGCACGCCCGTGAATTGAAACCGGCGGAAATCCTGCGGCACGAGCGGCGGGGTGTGAAAGACCGTCCCGTCCTGGCCGGCGGCGGGATCGCTCCTCCTCAAGAGGCCCATGTTGAGGGGCATGAGGATGTATCCGTGGAAGTCGAGGACGTTGTCTTTCGACGTGGTCGGATCCACGCCGAACGGCGTCGCCGGGGGCGCACTTTGAACGCCGGGCTCCCCCAGATCGAGCCCCAGGCGCGGAACCTGTCCGTCCCCAGGCTCCGCAGCGGATTGCGCCAGCGCCGGGACCGGAGCAGCCAGCGCACAGACAAACGACCATCCAAGTAGTCCCCGTCGCATGAGGTGCCTTTCTGACATCGGCGAGGTCGGCAGAACTGAACGCTTAGACGCCATCATCGAGTCTCTAGAACGCCACGCTGCCGCCCAGGGTTAATACGTCACGGTCCAGCGGCAGCGCCGGGTTGTTGTCCGTGAAGCTCGAGTAGAAATAGCGGCTATAGGCGAGCGCGATGCGATCCTGTGACTGCCAGTTCGAGTGAAGCGCCAGCCCCACCGTCCCGCTGAAGCTCTCCCATCGGCCGCGCTGCGCGTTTCCCGCGGTGTCGAGGGTGGCTGAGTCGCGACTTTCGCCATAGAGGTAGTAAATGGTGCTGAGCCAGGGGAGGATCACGTGCTCGAGGCTGGCCCCAACGAAGTAGCCGCTCGTCTGGTTGTAGTTCGGGTCGGCGCTCTGCAAGGTCCAATAGGGCTCGAACGCCAGCGCGACCCGAAGGTCTTGGCCGTTGCCGTCGAACGGCCGCGGCGCCGCCAGGATTCTCCTCAGACTGAAGTCGTATTCGATGCTCACCGCCGCGATCTTCCCGTTGCCGCCGCTCTGCGGTCCGAGGAACTTGTTGGTCATTTCGCGCCCACCCGCCGTCCAATCGAGAGCCCACCAGATCCCGTCGTGGACCGACACGGCGTCCTTGAAGTTCCAGTAGACCGGCGTGATACCGAGCTGGCCGTACGGGTCGGCGACCAGGCGCGTTTCGAGAGCCGCCACGTCCATGTGGCCGTCGGGCCGGCGCTCGATTACCCCGGGGGTGGCCGTGCTGTCGTCGAGGTAGCGCCGCTCGTTTCGGCCGATCGCGCGCGCGAGATGCAATTTGGCGAAGTACGTGTTTTCCAGGCTGACGCCCACGTGCGCGTGGTGCACGATCGTCGAGATCCCGGCCTCGGGCCAATCGGTATACGTGCCGCGTGGGGTCGCCTCGTCGACCAAGGGGACGCCGGAGAGGCCGTATTCAAGGTTGAGGGGCACATTTGGCGCCAGCTCATAGTTGGCTGTCGCGAGGCCGCCGTAGCCGTGGATCGCCAGGACCGGACCAAACAGACCCCAGCCCCAGGGGCCGGGCGCGCCATAGTTGGCCGGGAACGCCCCGACCTGAACCCGAAGGCGCAGGTCGGCAATGGGCGGTGGATTGACTGCTACGTAGGCGCTACGGATTCGAGGACCGTATTGACCGGCCTGGTAGCCCCGCCACTCGGTTGAGGCGGCGGACGCTTCCAGAGACACGAATGTCGTCACCGTCTGGTTTGCGTACTGAAAGTTCAAGGTGGCGCCCGGGCCCGCGTAGATCGCTGATTTCCCGAGAATCCGGGGCGGCGAGTGAAAAATGCTCCCGGAGTCGGCAGCATAGGAGGGCGTGCGTCCGATCCCCACCTGCTCGAAGCCGGAGATGCGGCCACCCACACGAAACACCCAGGCTTCCGGATCACTTCGGGTCCCGAAGGCGGGCGCGGCGCCTGGCGGAGGTGGCGTGGGCGGCGCCTCTGGCGACAGGCCGAGGCCCGGCGCCGCCGGTGAGCCCGGCAAGCTAATCGGCTCGGGTGCCGGCTCCGCCGGCTGCGCCGTTGGTGTTTGCGCCTGCGTTTGTGCCTGCGCCGCGATCGGAGCGACGAATATGAGCGCGCATACCACCCGTCCGATCCGGGCGCGGTCCGCTCGGGCACGCGATCTCTGACTCGAGCTCTTCACCGAAATCGCCCCTAGAGCTTCACTGAGCTTGCGTTCTGGGCGTTGACACCGCCCGGCGGGACGTCGACGCCGTGGGCCACGAGCATGAAGTTGATGATCGCCCAGTACGTCTCCGGCGGTAGGGAGCCTGGTTGCTCGGGAGCTCGGGGCATGTTCTTGCTCACGAATTGAAACAGGTCTTCGGCGGATCTGAATGGGTCGCGCGAGGGCGCGCCCTCGGGGCGCGTCTGCGCGCGGAGCCGCAGCAATTCGGGATCGCCGGCGGCCGGATCGGCGTTGAGATTCTGCTCGGCGGGATACTTGGGCAGCGCTCCCGGGCCGAGAATTCGAGGCGCGCGGCCCACACCTTCTCCCCGTTCTCCATGGCAGCTCGCGCAGTGCCTCTTAAACAGAGCCAAGCCGTTCGGTACCGCGTTCTGCGCCGTCGCCAGGTTCTCAGGCGTCGCGCCCCGTTGTCTGGCGGCGCATGCTCCGAACATCGCGACGATCTGCAGCGTCGCCAGCAGCCCCGCCGCCATCGTGAGGTTCGACCGCCGTGTTTGGGAGGGCGGACGGACGCTCATAACTTCACATCGAGGCGCAGGATCGACATGGGCGCGATCGTGACGTTGATGGTTTTGCCGCCAAGTTCGAGGGGCGGGAGCTCGCCGATCGCTTTGGGGTTGGCGCCGCTGTACTCGTAGCGTGTCGCTTTCTGTGCGGGCACCGCCGTGGCGAGATCCAGCGTCACCTTCGCTCCCTTCTTCGCCCGCTTGTTGAGGATCATGAACGAGGCGACGTTGCGCGTCGGGTCCTTGAACACGTACACGCCGACGATGTCGCTGTCGTTGTCGCTAACTTGACCCAAGATGAAACGATCGCCGACGGCGGTGCGCTTTCCGTCCGGGTTGCGGAACATCTTGAAGGCGAAGTACGTGGGACCGTGCTTGCGCGGATCCGCCCAATACATGGCGTACGCGAGCTCGGTTCGCGCGAAGGCGGCGAAGCTTTCGGCCTGCGCGACGGCGGCGGAAATCTCGGCGCCGCCCTCGGGCCCTGAGTAGTCGTACTCGCCAATCCCGAGCGGCACGTTCCAACCAACCTCCTTCATCCAGCGGCGCATGAGCGGGATGTACGCGATGTTGCCCTTCGCCCAGCTCTCCTTGCCCATCCAGGTCTCGGGGTCGCGGTAGGACTCGTCCCAGAACTTGCGCACGTCGCGAACACGCAGCTCCTGAAGCGCCGGGGTGGGATGGGCGAACGCAGCTTGATTCTCCCAACCGAGCTGCGGCGTCATCGGGTAGCCGTGGAAGACGAAGATATCGACCAGGTCGTGGCCGGTCTTTGCCTTGTACTCGGCGCAGCGCCGCATGAAATCGCGCGCGAATGGACCGTACTTCTTGTAGTCGGGGAAGGTATCCGCCGCCTTGTCCCAGTCGAGATGGTGGGCGTCGGCGTACTCGACGTCGCCGGACGAGTACACGTAGGCGGTCCAGCCCCAGAGCGCGGGAGCGGCGATCTTCACCGAGGGATCGGCCTGCCGGATCAGCTCGGCGTACTTCTTGGTGTGGTCCCAGAATGCGTCGGCGGTGAACCCCTTGCACCACATGTCTCGATGGGTCGACCGGTACAGCATCGGCTCGTTGTCGATCGCGATGACGTCGATGCCGCCCTGATCGGCGCGCCCGAAGCCCGCATCCTTGACGCAGTACTTGACGAGCTCGACGTTGTATTCGGCGCCAACGTACTTTCCGTTCTGCGTGGGATGCTCCTCGCTGCAACGGAGCTCGATCTGATGCCCTTGCTTGTCCTTTTCTTTGAGCTTCCCGTTACACGCGTTGGGACGGTCGGGCGCGAATTCGTCGCATTGCGGGTAAATCGACCGCGGGAACCCGACCGAGGTGCCGTCCTTGGCGACCCATTCCGACGCGAGCGTGAAGAAGCTCTTCATGCCGTACTTCTTGTTTTCGCGGTACATGGTCACCCACCAGTTCTCCTCAGGGTGGGGCGTCTCCAGCGCCTTGCGATTCTCGAAGTACCAATCGGCCCCCGCGGAGGTGAAGCCGGTTCGCCAGTCGTACACGCTCGAGAGATTGCCGCCCATGCGCCGCATGGCCACGCCCATCTCATGCAAGGTCTCGACGTCGCCGTGACTCACGCCGTAGATGTAGGGGCTGACGGGCGCGCCGGCGGCCTTGAGGTCGACCTTGGCGATGACGTCGATAACCTCGTTGCCCAAAGGGGCCGGGCCCCTTTTTTCCGGGAGGCTGATCAATGAGATGACATCTCGGTTGTCAAAGCCAATCTTGTCGATGAACGCCGTGTATTCGTGGTTGGTCAACGAATATTCTCCCAGGCGAAACTCCCATGCTTTCGTGAAGTCGAAGCGCTTGCCCTTGCCCTTGGCGAGCTCGCGAATGGGGATGACCACTTCATGCCACTCGCCGTCCGACAGACCGTCGACGTAGGAAACGACGGGTACGCTTTCGGTCTCGCCATTGACCTTGCTGGAGTTGGAGAGACCGACCGTAAGAGGCTTGAGATCGAGATTGCCGTTGGGATCGGCCTTGACGCGTATCCAGAACACCAGGTTCTGGTATTTGCTGACGTCGGTGCCGGCGTCCTCCGGATAGAAGCCGAACCAGTTCCAGCCGAAGCCTTTCCAGTCCTTGCCCTTGGTGTGCCATTCGAGGGCGTTGGATCCGCCGATGCCCGTGCCGGGAGCAACCTTGACGCTGCTTTCGCAAGCACCTTTGAGATTGCAGTTTGCCCATTCTTTCGCACTGCCGCCGTGTTTGTCACCGTCCCAAACAACCAGCGGCGGCTTGCTGCGATCCGGGTTCACAGCGGTCGCACCGGGAACTTCGTCAGGGGGAAGGCGGATGCAACCGGCGGCAGCAACGAGGGCAGCCACCACCATTAATCGTATTTCACCGTAACGATGAGACTCATTCATTGTCATAGACACTCTTCACTAGGCGGCGCGCGACCACGCTTTTGCTGGCACCCGCGATACGTTGCGCGGTAAACATTGCCGATGACGTCGCTTCTCCTTGCCGTGCTGTTCGCGGCCGGCACCGACGCGCGCGGTCCCGGCCAAACGCCCGGGCAACTGGCGCTTACGCCGCCCATGGGGTGGAACAGCTGGAACAAGTTTGCTTGCAACATCAACGAGCAGATCGTCCGCGAAACGGCGGACGCCATGGTGGCCAATGGAATGAAGGCCGCCGGCTATCAATACGTCAATATCGACGATTGCTGGCAAGGGGAACGCGACAGCCAGGGTTTTATCCGGCCCGACCCCAAGAAGTTCCCGTCGGGCATCAAAGCCTTGGCTGATCACGTCCATGGCAAGGGGCTCAAGCTGGGCATCTACTCGGATGCGGGCGCCAAGACGTGCGGCGGCCACGCGGGCAGTCGCGGTCGCGAGTATCAGGATGCGCAGACGTACGCGCAGTGGAACGTCGACTATCTGAAGTACGACTGGTGCAACGGCGAAGACCTCCGGCCTAACGGCGCCTACGCCACCATGCGGGACGCGCTGCGGGCAGCCGGCCGGCCCATTGTGTTCAGCATCTGCGAATGGGGCAACAGCAAGCCGTGGGAATGGGGAGGCAAGGTCGGCAATTTGTGGCGGACGACCGGCGACATCACTGCCTGCTTCGATTGCAAAGTCGACCACGGCACCTGGTTCTCCTGGGGCGTGATGCAGATCCTCGACCTGCAGAACGGCCTGCGGCGGTACGCCGGGCCCGGCCATTGGAACGATCCCGATATGCTGGAGGTCGGCAACGGTATGGCCATCAATGAAGATCGGGCGCACTTTTCCATGTGGGCCATGCTGGCCGCACCGCTGATCGCGGGCAACGATCTGCGCCGGATACCTCCCGACGTGGCGGCCATCCTGCTGAATCGCGACGTCATTGCCGTCGATCAGGACAAGCTGGGCATTCAGGGCTTCGCGCATTCGGCGAAGGAAGGGATGGAGGTCTGGTTCAAGCCGCTGGACGGCGGCGCCTGGGCCATGTGCGTGCTCAATCGCACCGCGCGACCGCAAAAATTTCAATTCGAGTGGAAGAAAGAGTTGGTGGTGGACGATCTGCACAAGCGGGAAGCCCGGTTCGAAAAGGTCAGTTACGCCATTCGCGACTTGTGGACCAAGAAGAGCCTGGGCACCACCAAAGACACGCTGAACGCCGAGGTGGCGAGCCACGACGTTCTGATGGTGCGCCTGGAAAAGATCTGACGCCTCCCTCACCACCAGATCGCCGCCGACGCGAATACGTTTGTAAATCGCCGGGACACGTTCCGGAGCCTTCTACCCCCCCAAAAACGCGGGTTGCTAGCCTCGAGATGTTCGAAGTATTGTCGATTTGTGAGGGGCTCTCGGCACTCCGCCGCGGATCCGGAAGCGGCCCGATGGCGGCTCCTCTCACTCGATCTGCTCAGATCCGATCTCGTTGCCGGACGGGCTCGCGGGCCAGCGCCTCCGCCCGAATGGGCGCCGCTGCTCAAGCAGATCGTTCGGGCGTCCCACTCGGTGAACGCTGGACCCGAGTGGTGGACGGCGTCCCAGGCCTTCTTCGGCAACGTCGAGACACGAACAGATCCGCGCCGCTACTGCTGGGACGGAATGAAGCGGCGCGGACGCCACGAGCCCCGCTACGCGTTTTTCCAGTTCACGCTGGCGGGCTGGGGGTGCTTAGAGGTGGGCGGAGGCCCGCCCCAGCGGATCCCGCCAGGGAAAGCATTCTTCGCCGCTGTCCCGTCCCGGCACCGCTACTACCTTCCTGAGGAATCGCCGGGATGGACGTTCGGCTGGGTGGGGCTGTACCAGCCCTACTTCGTCGAGCGCATCGCGAACCAGATCGCGGCCACCGGACCGTTAGTGACGGTTGCGCCCGACAGTCCCCTCGTCGCAGTAGCGGCGCGCCTCGTACGCGGCGCGTTTCAAAAGGACTTCCGGGATCGCTTCGACGTCGAGCGGGCGCTGTTCGACTTGGTGCTGGCCCATGAGCGTTCGGCGCAAACAGCGTCCGAGCGTGGCGGCACGCGCGAGCGCCTCCTCGAAACGCTGTGCGGGCTCGTGATGGCTGATCCGTCGCAGCCCCTGGACGTCACGCGCGTGGCGGCGGAGCATGGCATGAGCCGAAGTCATTTCAGCCACCACTTCAAAGCCAGTACGGGACTGTCGCCCGGGCGGTTCATGGCCGAGGTGAGGATACAAGAGGCGTCGCGCCTCCTCTTGCAGACCCGAACGCCGCTCAAGGAGATCGCCAAGGCATGCGGTCTCAACAACGTCAGTCACTTCACGAAGGTGTTTCGCCGGTTCCAGCACCTGACCCCTGCGGCGTATCGGCATTCGCGGGGGTGATCGCATGCGACGACGACGGGTAAGGCGGCGACGTAGGCGCCGACGTTCGCGCCGCGCCAGGTTGTGAGGCCTTCGTCTTGGCGCCTCGGTCGCGTCGAGATCGGTCCGACTGAAACATCGGTGAACCGATCCTCAGTCCTGGCGGAACGGAAGAGAAGGGATCACATCGCATGCAGAGCCGCCGCCGCAACGGAGACCGTTTCGAAGTTCCTGTTGCGCTGTTCCTTGCCGCCTTGCTCGGCTTCGGATGCAAACCCACCAGCGACCATCGCGACGCGAGCGGTGGCGCGAGCGGGACGTGCTCGAACGTCGCTCCCTGCGGTGGTGACGTCGTTGGAACCTGGACCGTGACGTCGTCCTGCCTCACCGTAACGGGAAGGGTCGACCTCGCGGGCTTCTTCGGACCGGCCTGCCCCTCCGCGCCGGTCACGGGGTCTCTCGAGGTGTCCGGGATCTGGACGGCGAAGCCCGACGGGACTTACGCGGACGACACGAGGACGGCAGGTCACGAACAGATCGCGTTGCCGGCGACCTGCTTGATGTTTTCGGGCACGTTGCTCACCTGCGATCAGGTCTCTGGCGCGGTCCAGGCCATGGGCTACGCCGCGGTCACCTGCACGAGCGCGGCGGGTGGTGGATGTACTTGCGACGCCACGCTGGATCACCGCGGCTCGGCCGGGCGGCTCTCTGCCGATCCGTCGACCAGCGGAAATTTCGCGGCGGCGAGCAACGTGATCACGAGCGATGGCGCGAGCTCGTACGCGTACTGCGTCGCCGGAAATACGATGACATGGACGCCGCAGACGCCAAGCCCGACCACGACGGGCTCGATCGTGTTTCAGCGTGGCGCTGCGGCGGGTTCGGGTGGCGCGTCCGGCGCCGGGGGAGCGTCGGGCGCTGCCGGCGCTGGGGGAGCGTCGGGCGCCGGCGGCGCGGGTGGCGCAACCGGTGGCGCCGGGTCAGGGGCCAACGCGGGCACGGGGGGCACCAGCGCGGCGGGCGGATCAGCCGGCATGGCTGGCGGGGGCGGCGGCGGGGCGAGCGGCAAGGGCGGCACTGGTGGCGCGGTTGGCGCGGCCGCGACCGGCGGGGCGAGCGGCACCGGCGGCGCCGGCGGGGCAGGTGGCGGGACAGTCGTTTCTCAGGGGCCCTGCGACATCTACGCAGCGAGCGGCACGCCCTGCGCGGCCGCCTACAGCACGGTTCGTGTTCTCTCGAGCAAGTACACCGGGCCGCTCTACCAGATTCGCATCGGCGGATCGTCTTCGGGCACCGGAGGCACGCCCAAGGACATTGGGCGGATCGCCGGAGGTGTATTTGCCGACGGGCCCATGCAGGACGCGCTGTGCGGATCGTCGGAGTGCACGATCTCGAAGCTCTACGATCAATCCGGCAAGGGCAACGACCTCACGGTGGCGGGGCCTGGTTGCTACGTCACGACGGCCGACACCGAGTCCAACGCGAAGGGTCGCTCCTTGATGCTGAGCGGCCACAAGGTCTACGCGCTCTACATGGTCTCCAACTCGTCGTTCGGCTCTTCCACGGGTCCCATCCACGACGGCTACCGGAACAACAACGCGGTCGGGACGCCGATGGGGACCGCAGCGCAAGGAGAATACGAAATCGTCGACGGCAAGCGCGCCAACGCCGGTTGCTGCTGGAACTTCGGTACCGCCCAACGCGACAGCTGCTCCACCGGCGGAACCGGCGCAATGAACACCATCTCGTTTGGCCTCAAGTTCGTGTGGGGCACCGGCGAAGGCAACGGTCCGTGGTTCATGGCGGATTTCGAGGGTGGCGTGTGGGCCGGAGGCTCGGGTGCGTCGACGACGCCCAATCCCAACAACCCCTCCATCACCTGGGACTACGCCTTCGGCCTCGTGAAGACGGACACAGCGCCGAGCGGTCCGCAATACGCCATCCGGGTGGGCAACGCGCAGAGCGGCGGATTGACGACGGCCTACGACGGAAAGGCTCCGGCGGTATGGAACCTTCAAGGCGGCGTGGTCCTCGGCATCGGCGGTGACAACAGCAACACCTCGTACGGGACGTTCTTCGAAGGCGCGATCACCGTGGGCCGGCCCTCCGACGCGACCGACCTGGCCGTCCTGCAAAACGCGCAAGCCGCGGGCTACGGCAAGTAGGCGCTCGGGACGTCCTGCGTTATCGGCCGAAAAAATAGGCGCGCCCGATGGATCGGCAACTCGATCCGGATCCACCGATGACCTGAGGGCATTCCCGGATCGGCAGACCGTCGGTCGCGGCGCGCCTTGACCAACGTGAATAACCATATGCATAATTCATCAAACAGTGATAAGGACCAGGCGCCGTGCCTCGCTGGCTACCCCGGCTGCTGAGGCGCATCCACGAGCTGGCCGGCCAGAGCCGAGTCCACTTCACGCTGAAGGCGCTTCGCGAGCTGGCGGCTCTGGGAGCCGGGCTGGACGTGCAGGATGCATGCGACGTCGTGGCCGCGCTGACCGGCGACGACTTCATCGGACGCCTCGAATCGGAAAGGACCGGCGAATGGATGTACGCCTTCAAGCCCGCGGTCGCGGGCACCGTCGTGCATGTGAAGCTGGTCGTGCGCAGCGCTTGCTTGGTGGTCTCATTCCATGAAGACGAAGGTGAAGACGATGAAGAGCGGCCGTAGGAAGAAGCCAGCGGGTCCAGCGCGCACGCGGTCGCGACCGAGCGACGCCTGCCCGCGTTGCGGTACGCACATGGTCGAACGGCGTTCGGCGCTAAAGGTGCCGGTGAACGGCGAGGACGTCTCGGTCCCGTCGGCCCTGCATCTGCGGTGCCCCAAGTGCGACGAGGTCGTGCTCGGGTTCTCCGAGGCTCGCCGCCTGCAGGAGGACGCGATCGCGCACTACCGGAAGAAACACGGGTTGCTTTCCGCCAACGACATCCGCGCCATCCGCGAACGGTTCGGTCTCACGCAGAGCGAGCTCGCTCGGCTCCTTCACTTGGGCGCAAACACGATCTCGCGCTGGGAGTCGGGGCGGAACGTGCAGACCGAAGCGATGGAGATGCTCCTCCGGCTACTGCGGGACTTGCCGGGCAGCCTCGACTATCTTCGCCACCACGCGGCGTAGCGGGCTAACGCGGCTACCCGAGCGCCAGATCGCCCATGCATCCTCGACGCGCCGCCTCGGAACCTCCAAAGGAGGTCGCGGAGTAAAGTTGTCGGGGCGAGAGGATTTGAACCTCCGACCTTTCGGTCCCGAACCGAACGCGCTACCAGACTGCGCCACGCCCCGTATTTCTGGCTAGCGGTCTATGCCAGATCGACCCAGCGCAGTCAACGTCCCGTCACCGGCCGCGACCGCCGAGCGGCAGCCGGATGCGCCGCGCTGCCACGTCGAGCAGGAACACCAGCAGCGTCACCAGCAAGATTGGCGTGCGCAGCGGCCGCCGGGTATCGCGGTGCTCCGGGCCCGGATCGAGGACCTCGGTCGCGTCGCGCACGACGCGGCCGCCGCTCGCCGTGGCGACGGCGGCCAGCAGCGCCGCGCCCGCGGCGGGGTCGGTGGCGGGCTGCAGCTCGGGTGCGAAGGGGAGGGTGAGGTGGCCGGCGGCGTCCGCGATCGGGGCGCCCGTCTGGGGATCGCGCAGCACGGCCCGGAACAGCAGCGCACCGGCTTCGAGATCGGGTCGGAAGTGCGCGTCGTAGAGGCCGGGCGCGGACTCGGCGAGCCGAATCGTCCGCGGCGCCGGTGGAGCGCCGCCGGGCGCGACGGCGGTGACCTCCACCGTGGCGCGGAGGCCTGCCAGGAACTGGTCGTCGGGCGCGATGGCGTCGATGGCGAGGTGCACCTGGTCGGCGTCGCGCGTGGCGCGGATGGGAAAATGGTTAGCGGCACGGCGCCGCATCGCCGCGCGCGCGAGCTGCGCCCACAGCTTGTCGTAGCCGGGCCAGCGCGCGAGCGATGCGCCCCAACGCGCGCCGAGATCGCTCGTCCACGCCATCACCTGCCCGAGCCCGACCTGCCAGCGCGCGAGCAGCGGAGTGCCGTCGCCGGTCTCGAACAAGAGCTCGGCCTGCGCGCGCGGCCGGGTCGTGACATAGCCGCCGAGCGCGGGCGCACTCTCGAGCGGAATGCCGGCGAGCGCGGCAGTCTGCTTGCGGACGCGGATGCCGGTCGGCTTGTCGACGATCGCCGAGCCGCCCAGCTCCGAGGTCTCGCGCGAGAAGATGCGCGGGATGCTGGCCGGATCGCGCGTGTGATAGAAGCGGCCGCCACCCCGCGACGCGATCATCTTCAGCAGCGTCTGGTCGGCGCCGTCGCCGACGCCGACTGCGGAGATGGTGATGCGCGCGGCTGCCGCCGCGTCGACGAGATCGGGGATCTCGTCGTACGCCGATTGCCCGTCGGACAGCAGGATGATGTGCTTCTTGCGCGCGCGCGTCGGATTGAGCTCGTCGACCGCCTCGCGCAAGCCGGCCAGGATGTTGGTGCCGCCACCGGCCGTGATGCGGGCGATGTCACCCAGGATGCGCTGGCGGTTGGCGGCGCGCTGCAACCGCACGACCGCCTGCGCCTGGGTGTCGAACACGACCACGGCAATCTGATCGAAGGGCGGCAGCGCTTCGGCGGTGGCGCGCGCCGCGTCTTTGGTGAGGTCCATCTTGGGTCCCGACATCGAGCCCGACTTGTCGATGACCAGCGCGAGCGCGAGCGTCGGATCCTCGCGCTTGTCGGGCAGGTCCACGTGCACGGGCAGGAGCGCCTCGAGGCGGGTGCCGGCGTAGCCGCCAGGTCCGAAGCTCTGGGTGCCGCCGCTCACGATCAATCCGCCGCCCGCGCGTACGAACGCGTCGAGCGCCGCCAGCGTCCCGTCGGGAAGCGCGCCGCGCGGCACGTCCGCGAGCACGATGAGGTCGTAGCCGGCGAAGTCGGACTCGCGCAGCGGGCGGCCCGCGATCCGCACGTCGGTGACGATGCGCTCGGGCGCGAGGGCGCGCGCGAACGACCCGGCTGCCCGCGGGGTGCCCTCGAGCGCCAGCACGCGCGGCTCGCGTTCGGTCGCGAGCGCGAGGACGCCGACGTCGTTTTCAGGGTGGCGGTCGGGCGCCGCCGTCACCCGCGCGCGCAGCGTGGTGATGCCGGCCTCGGTGATGCGGGCCGTGAACGCCAGCGTGGTCGTGCCGGGCGGCAGCGCGACGTCGCGTTCGGGATCGTCGATCGAGACGCCGCGATCGACGTCGACGCGCACGCGCGCGGCCGTCGCGCGATCGGCGAGCACACGAACTTCGAGCTTGAATGGTACCCGGGGGCGAACGTCGTCGGGCGCGTTCAGCTCGGCGACCGACGCGTCGCCGGTGTCGGGGTCGGGCAAGGGCATTGCGAACACCGGCAGCCCGCGCGCGCGGAAATCGTGGGCGACCGCGAGCAGGTCGCCGCGAGTCGCCCGGCCGTCGGAGATCAGCAGTAAGCGGGGGATCGCCGTCGCGTCGGCGAGGCCGGCGCCGAGGCTCGCGGCGAGCGCCGGATCGGTCGCGGCGCCGCCGGGCGCCTGAAACCGCGCGAGGCCCGGTGCCGGATCCGCGTTGGCGGCGAGTTCCTCGGGACGCGCGGCGAAGCGAACCACACGAGGCGGGGGAAGGCCGCGGCGGCGGGCCTCGCGCAGCAGGGTGCTGGTCGCGGCACGAGCCGCCTCGAGCGCAGCGTCGGAGACGCTGTCGGAGACGTCGACCAGTGCGACCGCCGAGACCGCGCGCGTCGGCCGCACTACCGCGGGCCCCGCGAGGCCGGCGGTGATCCCGAGCAGCACGAGGCCGCGCAGGGCGGCCTGCACCGCGAGCTGCCGCGGCGAGAAGTCCGCGAGCGAGAACCGGAGCACGAGCACGACCAGAGGCAACGCCGCGACCAGCAGCAGCCACGCCGGGTGCTCGAACGTGACCGCGCCGAACCGTGAAGGCAGCCACATGCTCACGCCGTCCACCTCCGGTGGCTGCTCACCCATTCGAGCAGCGCGAGCGCCGCCGCCAGCGCCAGGGCGATCCGCGGCCACCGTACCGGCCCGCGTCGCGCGGGCGGATCGGGCGGCGGCAAACGGCGGCCGTCCAGGGTCAGCGTGGGAGCCGGGCCGGTGTCCGACTCGCGCGCGTCGAACCCGGGTGTATCGGCGGCGGCGACGTCGGCCTGCGCGGCGCCGGCGTGGTCCGGTTTGCCGTGATCGCGAGCGGCCCAGGCGAGCGTGCTCGCGATCAGAAGCGGGTACGCAGGCCGCATCGGCAGGTCGGACCGGCGCGGGTCGAAGCTGAGCGCCACGAGGCGGAGCCCCGGACGTTCGCGTGCGATCACGAGCGGTGTCCCGAACGAGCCTGCCACCGCCACGTCGCCCGGGGCGAGCACCAGCCGCCGCGCCTCCGAGATGTTGACGTCCGCGAGGTCGATTTGGCGCAGCAGCGGGTGGTCCCGGCGGCTCTCCGCGATCACGGGATCGCGGACGCTGCCGCGATCGACGAACGGGCTGCCCGCGCCCCGCGGGTCGAGGTACAGAAACCGTCCCGCCGTCGGCGCCGGTGCGGGCGCGACGCCGTCGAAGATGACGAGATCGTAGTCCGCGAAGTCCCCGCGCCGCGCCGCCGCCGCGTCGGGGCTGGCGCGCTCGACCGTCACCAGCCGGCCGAGCCCGAGCAGCGCGGCGTCCAGGTAGAGGTCGGTCGGTCCGACGCGCAGCACGCGGCGGCGCGGCAGCGGTGGCACAGTCGCCGACGCCTGGTCATCGAGCGCGAGGTCGTCGCTCGCGTCGTCCACCTCGGCCAGCGGCCGCCCGTCGGGCGCGAGCAGCCGCGCTTCCAGCCGGACCCCGGGCGCGAACACGGTCGCCAGCTGCTGCCGCCGCTGCTCGCCGGGCGCGAGGTCGAAGCGCAGTCGATCGACCACGGCGCCCGCCGCCCGCAGCTCGACGAGCACCGGGGCACGCGCGGGGCCGAAGTTGGCCACCGAAAGCGCGGCATCGACGGCGCCCGGGTCGGCGATCAGGCGCCGCGCGGCGAGCGAGGTCAGCGCCAGGTTGTGTCCGCGTCGGCCGACGGGCAGGTAGCGGACGTCGATGTCGGGCGGCGCGGTCCGGCGCGCGTCGTCCGAGAACGCGCCGTCGCTAATCAGCACGACGGTCGGCCGCGGCCGCCCGCGCAGCACGGCGGCCGCGAATGCGAGCGCGCGCCCGAGATCGCCGGCTTCCGCGCTGGGCCGGACGGCGTCGATGGCGCGCGATAGGCGGGGCACATCCGATTCGAAGCCGCTGTCCGCGATCGCGTCGCCGGCGAACGACGCGATCATCGCCCGATCGTCCGGCCCGAGCCCGTCGACGATCGCGTGTGCCCGCGCCCGGGCGGCAGCGAGGCGCGTCTTCGGCTCGTCGCGCGCCGACATCGACGCGGAGCGATCGATGAGCACGACGACGCTGCGCCCGGCCCGGCCCGCGGCGCGATCAGGGTCTGTCATCCCCACGACGACGAGCCCGAAGATCGCCAGCGCGAGCAGCAACGCCAGCCATTGCCGCAGCCGGCGCGCGAGCCGCGACGCGCGCTCGCTGCCCGGCGCGCCCACCCACAGCGGCACGTACGATACGGCCACTTCCCGGCGATACAGCCGAAGCAGGTGCAGGCCGACGAGCGCGAGCGCGCCGACCGCGCCGACAGCGAGCGCCGCCGAGCCCGACACCGCCCCACCCAGCAGCGTTTCCATCGCCACGCGCGCGCCCTAGCCGAGCAGCCCGCCCGACCGGAACATGTCCAACACCGCCGCATCGAACGGCCGATCGGACACCACGTCGAAGCAGGGGATCTCGCGCTCGCGGCAGGTGCCGTGCAGGCTGCGGATAAGCGCCTCGCGCCGCCGCGCGTAGGCGGCGAGCGCCGCCGGCGAGATGACCAGGTCGCGCAGCTCGCCGGTCTCGACGTCGCGTACGCGAACGTCGCCCCGCAGCGCGGGCGCGATCTCCTCGGGCGCGCTGACCTGGACCGCCATCACGTCGACGCGGTGGTGGCGCAGCAGATCCAGCGCCGGGCGGTGCCCACCGTCGTCGTAGAAGTCGGAGATCAAGATGACCAGCCCGCGCCGCTGCCCGCGCCCGCGCCCGCGCGCGAGAAAGCTGCGCACCGCGGCCGCCAGCGCGGTGCGCCCCGACGCGCGCGCGGTCTCGAGCCGCCGCAGTGTCGACAGAATCGCCGCTTTGCCCCGTACCAGCGGCAGGGTCGGCGTGTCGTCCCCCGAAAACGCCGTCACCGCGACCCGGTCCAGGTTCGCCAGCCCGACGTAGGCCAGCGCGGCACCGATCTGCAGCGCGAGATCCAGCTTTGCCGGCCGGCCGACGCCCATCGACGCGCTGGCATCGACCAGCACGTCGATCGACAGGTCCTCGTCCTCCTCGTAGAGCCGGAGCGCCAACCGCCCGAGTCGGCCGTACAAGTTCCAGTCGAGGTGGCGCGGATCGTCGCCGGGCGTGTAGTCGCGATGGTCGGCGAACTCGAGCCCCGCGCCCACGTGCCGACTGCGGCGGTTGCCGCGCAGCAACCCGGCGCGCGCACGTGAGATTCGCCGCGCCGTCGCCGCCAGCGTCTCGAGCTTGCCGAGGAAGTGGTCGTCGAACCTTCGTTTCCCTGAACCGATGGGCTCTGGCGGCAAAGCCGCCTTCGCCCGACGCGATCCGCCCATTGTGGCGCCGGACATCACGCCGTCTCCGGCAGGCCCGCGACGATCCCCGCGACCACCGCGTCCGCCGATACGCCTTCGGCCTCGCCCTCGAAGTTGAGCAGTACGCGGTGGCGCAAGGCGGGGAGGGCGACCTTTCGGACATCGGAAAAGGAGGGCGCGAACCGTCCCGCGCGGAGCGCCTCGATCTTCGCCGCCAGCAGCACCGACTGCGCGCCGCGCGGCGAGCTGCCGTAGCGCACGAAGCGCTTGACGTCGGCGACTGTGGAGCGGGCAGGGTGGGTGGCCTCGACCAACCGCACGACGTAGTCCTGCACCGGCCGCGCGACCGGCACCTGACGCACCAGCGCGCGCATCTCGAGCAGGCGCTCGCGACCGAGCACCGGGTGTACCTCGGGCTCGTCGGCGCCGGTGGTTCGATCGAGGATCGCGTGCAGGTCCTCGCGCGCGGGCGGTTCGACGCGCAGCTTGAACGCGAAGCGATCCAGCTGCGCCTCGGGCAGCGGGTAGGTGCCCTCCATCTCGATCGGGTTCTGGGTCGCGAGCACGAAGAACGGCGGCGGCAGCGGGTGGGTCTCCTTGCCCACGGTCACGGACTGTTCCTGCATCGCCTCGAGCAGCGCCGACTGCGTCTTGGGCGTGGCGCGGTTGACCTCGTCGGCGAGCACCACGTGCGCGAAGATAGGGCCGCGCTGGAACGCGAACCGCCGCTCACCGCCCTGCTCGACAATCAGGTTCGTACCCACGACGTCGGCGGGCATCAGGTCGGGCGTGAACTGGATGCGCGAAAACGACAGGTCGAGCGCCTGCGCCAGCGTCCGCACCAACAGGGTCTTGCCCAGGCCGGGCACGCCCTCCAGCAGCACGTGCCCGCCTGCGAGCAGCGCGGACGCTACCCCACCGGCGATCTCCGCCTGACCGACCATCCGCCGCGCGATCTGCGACAGCAGGCGATCGAGGTCCTCGCGGAACGCCGTCACCGCGGCCGCCGACGCCGCGACGTCATGGCCCGCGGGATCGTTCGCGGCGCGGGGTACGGTCATCGCGGCCTCACTAAACCACCGGCTCCGTTAGTCGGGCGCGGCCGGATGAGATCGAAGTATCGGCGTACGAGGTAGCGCTTGCCCTCCGGAACGGCGGTCGCACCGAGCGCGTCCTCGACCGCCGCCGCGTAGTCGGCGAACACCCGCGCGTAGCCCTCGGCAGAGAACCCGCGCCCGCCCGCAGAGCCGATCACCTGCGCGCGATTCGGCCCCGCCCCGTCTGCGACCCGCGCCTGCGCGTCATACGTGCGGCCACCAGGTTCTGCGCTTGGCCCGAGCGCCTCGCCGCCAGCCTGGTTGCCGGTGCCCTCGCCGGTTCCCGATCCGTCACTATCCGCGGATCCTCGCATCGACAGGCCCGTGGCTTCGACCGCGAGCGCGCCGCTTTCGCGACCGCTCTGGCCGTCGCGGCCCTCGCGACCTTCGTGGCCTCGCCCGGCGCCCGACGGATCACTGCCGCGTCCGGCACTCTGGCTGCCCCGCGCGCCGTCGCCTCCTGGCTGCGCGGCGATCCCGCGCGCGCCGCCAGGTTGGTTGCCCGCTTCCTGGCCTTGCTCGCCGGCTTGCTGGCCCGCGCGTCGGCCCGATTCGCCGTCGCCGTCACCGTCGCCCTTGGCGGCGCGCTGGAACCGGCGCGTAGCTTCGTCGCCGCCGCCGTCCGCGAGATCGCCCCGGCCCAACCGCGACCGCAGCTGGCCGGCCGCGCGCTCGAGCTGCCGCAACATCTGCCCCGCGGACGCGCGCCGCCCGAGCTGGTCGAGATCGCGTCCGCGCTCACCGGCATCGTTGCGACATGTCGGGTCGCCGGCTCGGCAGCGCGACGCTGCGTCATCGAGGTCGCGGCTCAGCCGCTCGAGGCGGCGTTCCTCTTGCTTGCGCTGCTCGCCGCTCGCCGGGTCCGACCCCGATTCGGGACGCTGTCCCTCGCGCGCGAGACGCCGTCGCCCCGGTTCGCTCGACGCGCCGTCTTGCGACGCCGCCGCGGCTCCCGCTACCGCGCGCGCGGCCGCCGCCAGCGCCCGCCCGGTATCGGCCGGCTTCCCGTCCGCGGCGCCCGCCAGCGACGGCGTCGCCGGCGCTGGTCCGCGCGACGGGTCTTCGCCCGCGCGCAATGCCTTCGCCGCGGCACGCGTGGCCGGGTGCTTCGTGAGCTCGTCGAGCGCCGCGTCCCGCGCCCGTTCCGCCAGCTCGGCCGCGCGCGCCGCGTCTGCTGCCGCGGCCTGCAGCGCTTTCATCGCATCGAGCGCGGCGCCGTCATCCAGCGCCCCGCTCTCGAGCCGGCTGACCAGCCGCTCGAGGTCGCGCGCCAGAGTCGCCATCCGCTCGTCGCCGAGCTTGCGTGCCGCTTCGGCGGCGGCTCGCGCGAGCGCCCGCTCCGCCTCGAGCTCGGCGTGGGTGGCGACCGGTCGTGCGGCCACCACCGGCGCCGGGGACGCCACGACCGCGCGCGCCGCTCGCGAACGAACCGGGCTGCCCGCCGCGATCGCGAATGCCAGCGCGCCCGCCGCCGCGACCGGCAGCGCACGCGGCCGTCGGCTCGGAACCGCCGCCGCCGGCGCCACGCTCGCGAACCGCGCGGTCGCGTCCGCCACCAGCGCCCGCGCCAGCGGTGCGCGGTCGTCGATCAGAAACAACGCGGACAGCACGCGGTCCTGTCCATCGAGCGCGCGATCCGCCGCCCGCGCGCAGCGCTCGAGCGGCACCCGACGCATCGCGCGCAACGCCGCGCCCAGCCCGCCCGCGAACCCAACGACGACCAGGGGCCCGCCCAGCGCCAGCGATCGCCCGCCCAAGTGAACCACCGCGATCCACGCCGCAGCCGCCACGAGACCTACGGCAACGCCCGCCACCGCGCCTTCAACCACTTGCCACGCGCGGATCCGCCGTCGGATCCGCCGCAAGGACGCGAGCAAAGGGGCCTCGCCGGACACGCCCAGAGCTTACCAGGTCCCACCAACGCGAGCGGGGGTGCGGACGGGAGCGAGCGGGGCGCCGACAGGTGCGAGCGGAAGGAGGCTTCCCGGACTGGAGCGAGCGGGGGCGCGGGGGGCCAAAGCGCGAAGCGCGACGCCCCCCGATCAAATGCTAACCTCCGTCGTTCCGTGAGATTCGCCTCGCCCGCCCCGACGGCGCTGGTCTGCGCGCTGACATTCACGATCGGAGTGGGCGGTTGCGCCACCGCTCTCGACCCGCGCCGCGGGGACCCGCGCGCAGCCGCCCCGCTGCCCGAGCCGGCCGCCCCCACCGAGACGGTTCTCGACAACGGCGTTCGCGTCGTGGTCGAGCGCAGCCCACTTGCGCCCGTGGTCGCGGTCGCGGTGTGGGTCGACATGGGCGCGGCCGACGAGCCCGCGGCGGTGTCGGGCGCCGCGCACTTCTTCGAGCACCTCCTGCTGCGCGCCAGCAAGCGCCGGGCGTCCGGCGCCGCGGTTCGCGAGATCGAGGCGGCCGGGGGAACCGTCGGCGCCTGGACCGGACTCGACCAGACCGTCTACTACGCGCTGGTTGCCGCGCCATTCGTCGGCGTCGCGCTCGACGTGCTGGCTGACGCGGTCGGGAACCCGAGCTTCGACCCCGCCGAGGTCGAGCGCGTGCGCGCCGTCGTGCTCGATGAGATCCGCGCCGCAGACGCCGATCCGTTCCGGCGCGCGAGCGCCGCACTCCACGCCGCCGCGTTCGCCGGCCACGGCTATGCGCACCCGGTGCTCGGCACCTCGACCTCGGTCGCCGCGCTGACGCCAGCGGCGCTCGCCGCGCGCTCGGCGGCGGTACACGTCGGGTCGGCCATGACCGTCGTCATCGTCGGCGACGTGGGCGCGGACGCAACCTCGACCGTCGGGCGCGCGTTCGCTGCCGTCCCGCGCGGCAACCCCCGCGCGGCGCGCAACCGTGGCGCGCTCGCACCCGGCCCATCGCACGTCGCGATCACCGGCGTCGCCGGCGCCGAGGCCTCCGTCGTGCTCGGCTTCGCGACCGAACCCCTCGCGCCCGAGGACGCGGCGGCGGCCGACCTGCTCGCCGCGCTACTGGGCCGCGCGGGCGCCTCTCGTCTCGACGGGCAACTGGTCCGCAACCGCCGGCTCGCGCTCTCTGTCCGCCCGTCGACGTTCAACGCCCGCGACGGCGGGCTGATCTCGTTCGTCCTAACCGCCACCCCGAGCCGAATCGCGGCCGCCGTCGAGGCCGCGACGGACGAGATCCTGAGGCTCGCCCGCGAGCCGCCGACGCTCGAAGAGGTGGAGCAGGCGCGCACGGCTGTCGCGGGGGATCTCGCGCGTGGCGAGGTAGGCCCGCTCGGGCGCGCGCGGCGGCTGGGTTACGCGAGCGCCACGGGCAGCGGCGACGCCGGTGCTCGCGCCGCTCGCGACTACCGCGAGCACCTGCGGGTGCTCGGCCCCGTCGAGCTGCAAGTGGCGGCTGCGAAGCGGCTGCGCGCGAGCGCGCTCACAGTGGCCGTCGCGCTGCCCGAGGCCCGTACCCCCAACAAGGACGAGGGCGTCGCCCTGCGCGCTCGGCTCGAGGTGGTGCTCGCCGCCGTCCAAGCGCGCGCCGATCGGGCGCCCCCGGTGCTGCCCGTCACCACGCGCGCGGGCGAGCCCGTCCGTTACGTCTCGCCCTCGGGGGCGCGCGTGCTGGTCATGCGCGAACCAGGCGCGCCACTGGTCGCGGTCGCTGCCGCGTTCCCCACCGCGCCCGCGGACACCGACGGTGCGGTCGCGGAGGGCGCCTCGGCGCTGATCGCGGCGCTCTTCGATCGCGGCACCCGCGCGCGCGCCGCGTCCGACGTTCGCGCGCGTCTCCGCGCGATAGCCGGCAGCCTCGGCGGCTTCGCGACCCCGGAAGCCCTGGGCCTGCGCGCGGAGTTCCTACCCCGGGACTTGGAGGAGGGCCTCGCCCTGGTCGCCGACTGCCTGCTGCGCCCGCGTTTTCCCGAGGAGGACGTCGAGATCGAAAGGCGGGCGCTTCTCGGTCGGTTGCCGGCGTCCGCGCGCGCCGCGGACGCGAGCAGGCGCGAGGCCTGGAGGCTATTCCGGCGCGCGCTGTCACCAGAAGCCCCGCGCGGCCCCGACGCCGAGGCGCTCGGCGGGCTGTCGCGGATGCGCCTCCTCGACCACTATCGCCGCCACTACCCGCTGTCGCGCCTGTCGATCGCCGTGATCGGGGACGTGGATCCCGCGCGCGTGATCGCGACCCTCGCGCCCGAGCTCTCCGAACCCGCCGACACGTCCA
>WNGA01001683.1_pt1 | contig 44961 bp, 45 predicted proteins | sample 5400061 | NCBI WGS metagenome assembly WNGA01 (sample SAMN13153366, study PRJNA577476) | soil metagenome | isolation source: 100 cm soil or saprolite under grassland replicate 2 | place: USA:California | collected 2016-06-15 | reverse complement strand
TCATCGTCACCGCCCCGGCGGTCGCCAACGCGATCCGCCACGCCACCGGCGCGGCCGTGACGCGCCTGCCGATGACCCCGGAGGTCGTCCACCGGGCCATCGCCGGGTCGGGCTGACCGCCGGGGATGCCGTGCGGACCAGGTGCTCAGGGTGGCGGCCAGCCCGCGGCGCGGTATAGTCCGGCACGAGGTGACCGGCCCAACCTTCCACCCCCAGCAGCTAGCTCGTGAAGGCGACTTCACGACGGCTCTTGGGGTCTCGATCATCGGGAACTGCCTCGACGTGCTTCGACAGATCCCTGACGACAGCATTGATCTGGTGATCACCTCGCCGCCATACGACCGCCAGGGCAAGTACCGCGATGGCGAACGATATGTTCGCCAGTGGTACGAGGACACCTTTCTCAAAGTCACCGGCGAAATACTTCGAGTGCTCCAGCCTCGGGGCAGTTTCGTTCTCAACTACCGATCCAAGCGGCACGGCAGCGAACGGGGCACACTTCAATACGAGCTGGTGTTCTGGCTCCGCGATCAAGGATTCCTGTTCTGCGAAGACTTCATCTGGGGCAAGCCATCGCCGCCGCCCGGGCGCTTCAACCGCTTTGTGAAAGATGCCGTCGAATATTGCTTCCAATTTGCAAAGACCCCGGATTGGCAATTCTACCCTGACAACTGCCTCACGCCGGCACGGTGGGACGCCAAGGACCGCGAGAGTCGCAAGCGCCTTCCGCAGAACTTCGTCCGCGTCAACGAGCCGTCTGGTCATGGTCGGCACCGCGTCAACGCCGGCCCCGACATGGTTCGCCCGTCAACCCTCCTGCACTTCGAGCCCGAATTCGGGCCGAACCCCACCAGCCATCCAGCCCGGTTCCCGATCGAGTTGCCAACCTTCTTCACCAAGCTGCTCACCATGCCCGGTCAAATCGTGCTCGACCCGTTCGCCGGCACCTGCACGACGGCACTCGCCGCCGAGCGGCTCGGGCGGCGCTGGATCATGGCCGAGCTCGATCGCCATTACACTGACGTCCTGCCCGACCGGCTACGAACCGGCCGATAGCTGACTCGTGCCCAGCGACATCGCCGCCACCGTTTCCGCCATCGCCAATGCGCCCACCTGGGACGTCCGAGTCCAGCGTGTTCGTCAAGTCCCGGAGAGGTATGGGCTTGTGCAGCAGGCGAGGGCGTGGTCGGGGACGAGACCGGCGACCACGTGCGGTGGCAGCGGGCAGCGCGTCACCCTGGCGCCGAAGGGGGCCAGCGCGTCCTCGATGGCGCCGGCGATCGCCGCCGGCGGACCGATCGTGCCCGCCTCGCCCACGCCCTTGATCCCCAGCGGGTTGCGCAGCGAGGGCGTCTCCAGGTGGAGCACCTCGATGGCCGGCAGCCCGGTCGAGCGCGGCAGCAGGTAGTCCATGAAGCTGCCGGTGAGGAGCTGGCCGTCCTCGTCGTAGACCAGCTCCTCCAGCAGCGCGCCGCCGATCCCCTGCGCGACCCCGCCGGCGACCTGGGCCTCCACGATCATCGGGTTGATCACCCGGCCGCAGTCGTGGACGACCAGGTACCGCAGCACCCGCACCGAGCCGGTCCACGGGTCCACCTCCACCACGGCGAAGTGCGCGCCGCTGGCGAAGGTGACCCCCGGCGGGGTGAAGCCCCCGGCCGCCGCCAGGCCGTCGCCGTCCCCGGCCGCGGCGGCGGCCGCGGCGTCGGCCAGGCTCAGCGAGCGGCTCGGCGCCCCCCGCACCCGCACGCGCCCGTCGCGCAGCTCCAGGTCGTCAGGGGCCGCCTCCAGCGCCTCGGCGCCCGCGCGCAGCAGCGCCTCGCGGAGGCCGCGGGAGGCGGCGCCGACCGCGTTGCCGACCACCACGGCGGTCCGGCTGGCGATCGTGCCACCGCCGGTCGCCATGGCCTGCGTGTCGCCCTGGACGAGCCTGACGTCCTCCAGCCCGACCGACAGCTCGTCCGCGCAGATCTGGGCCAGGGTGGTGGCGTGCCCCTGGCCCTGGGAGGGCAGCGCGACCGTGATCCTGACCTGGCCGCTGGGCTCGACCCGCGCCTCCGCCAGCTCGCCGGGGCCGATGCCGGTGCCCTCGACGTAGGTGGCGACCCCGATGCCGAGGTGGCGGCCGACCTCGCGCAGCTCCGCCTGCCGGCGCCGCCAGCCGTCGTAGCCGCCCTCCCGGACGGCCAGGTCCAGGCCGCCGGCCACGTCGCCGGCGTCCAGCACCAGGGCACTGCCGTCCCGGTAGGGGATGCCCGCGTCGTAGGGCATCTCGCCGGCCCCCAGCAGGTTGCGGCGCCGCAGCTCGACCGGGTCGATCCCCAGCTCGCGCGCGGCGCGGTCCAGGATCCGCTCCATCGCGAAGACCGCCTCCGGCCGCCCGGCGCCGCGGTAGGCCGACAGGGGCGTCTTGTTGGTGACCACGCACCGGCAGTCGATCTCCAGCGCGGGGACCCGGTAGGCGCCCTGGAGGTGCGCGGCGGTGTTGTAGGGCACCACCAGCCCCTCGACGTTGCTGGCGCCGACGTCGACCAGGTACCGGTCCCGCAGCCCGGCGATGCGGCCGTCCGGGTCCAGCGCCAGCTCCACCTGGTGGCGCTGGTCACGCGAGTGGACCGCGCCGAGGAAGTGCTCGCTGCGGGTCTCGACCCACTTGACGGGCCGCTCGAGGCGCAGCGCCAGCAGCGCGACCAGCAGCTCCTCGGGATAGACCATCGACTTGATGCCGAAGCCGCCGCCCACGTCCGGGGCGACCACGCGGATGCGCTCCGCCTCCATCCCGGTGAAGGTCGCCAGCGCCTTGCGCAGCCAGTGCGGCGCCTGGGTGGACGACCAGACGGTCAGCCGGCCCGACTCCGGGTCGGGGATCGCCAGGGCGCCGCGCGGCTCCAGCGGGGCGCCGGTCTGCCTGGCGAAGGTGAACACGTCGCGGACCACCACGGCGGCCTCGCGCAGCGCCCGCCCAGCGTCGCCCTTGCGGACCGTGAAGTGCGCGGAGAGGTTGTCGCCCCACTCGGGGTTCAGGAGCGGGGCGTCCGGGTCCAGCGCCGCGTCCATGCCGGCAACCGCCGGCAGCGGGTCCAGGTCGACCTCCACCAGCTCAGTCGCGTCGGCGGCCGTGTAGGGGTCGCCGGCCAGCACGGCGGCGATCGGCTCGCCGGCGTAGCGGACCCGCTCGCCGGCCAGCACCCGCAGGAGCTCCGGGCGCAGCAGCAGCGGGTCGACCGCGGCGCGCAGCCGGTCGCTCGGCGGGAACCAGGTCGGATGGGGGAAGGGCCCGTTGCGCGGACCGAGGTCGGCGGCGGTCGCCACCGCCACCACCCCCGGCAGCGCCAGCGCCTCGCCCGCGTCCAGCGTGTCGACGCGGCCATGCGCCACCGTGCTGCGGACCACCGCCAGGTGGAGCGCCTCGCCGGCGGGCAGGTCGTCGAGGAAGCGGGCGGCGCCGCGCAGCATAGCCGGGTCCTCGACCCGCCGCACCGGCTGCCCGAACAGCCGCGCGCTCATGCGCCGGGCCCGCCCGCGCCGTCGGCCGTGGCGGGCGCGCCACCGCCACCCGGCTCCTCGATCTCGAAGCTGTCAGCCCCAGGGACCCGCACGACCTCGGGGAAGTCGCTGCCGAACGGGCGGGTCGCGTCCAGCCCCCAGACGGAGATGACCTCCTTCTCGGGGGCCGAGGGGTCGAGCGGGCCGCCGGCCACCCTGGGGACCACCACCAGGTCCTCGGCCGGCTGGCTGCGCGTGGCGATCGCCCAGTTGACCTGCTCGGTGTCGAAGACGTCGATGTCGTCGTCGACCACCACCACCCACTTGATCCGCGCCGGATCGCCCAGCGCGGTCAGGATCAGGTGGCGCGCCTGGCCCTTGTAGCGCTGCTTGAGCGCGACCACGGCGACGTACTGCACGCCGCCCCAGTCAGGGAAGCAGACGGCGGTGACCTCCGGGAAGGCGCCGCGCAGGTTCTGCAACAGGTTGCTCTCGTAGGCGAACACCTTGAGCACGTGGTTGTCGGTGGTCGGCACCCCGGTGAGCCCGGCGAGGAAGATCGGGTCGCGGCGGTGGGTGATCGCGGTCACCTGGATCACCGGGTTGCGCTCGGCCGGTCCGTAGTAGCCGGTGAACTCGCCGAAGGGTCCCTCCAGCACCGACTCGCCCGGCAGGATGCGGCCCTCGATCACGATCTCCGCGTCGGCGGGCACCTCCAGGTCCACGGTGCGGCAGCGGGCCGTGCGGACCGGCTCCCCGAGGATCCCGCCCGCGATCGCCAGCTCGTCCACGCCGTGCGGCACCTTGGCCTGCGAGGCGTACAGCAGCACCGGGTGGACGCCGTTGGCGATCGCCACGTCCAGCGGCACGCCCAGCTCGGCCGCCCTGGCGATCTGGGTCCCCAGGCCCTGGAACACGTGGGACATGACCGCCAGCCGCCGCCGGTCCACCCGCATCTGGCGGTAGACCGAGGCGTTCCTGCGCCCGTCCACCGGGTCGTTGCTGATCGTCAGCCCGACCGTCACGTAGGCGCCGCCGTCCTTCTCGCTGTAGACGGGCAGGGGCAGCCGGTCCAGGTCGACCTCGTCACCGGCGTGCACGACCTCCTGGCAGGGCGCGTCGGTGGTGGTGACCGGGGTGATCGGGTCGTGCAGGCCGCGCAGGAACCTGGCGTTGCCCTCGTCGTGGTTGGCGGCGCCCATCGCCAGCAGCGCCCGGCGGCGCGTGCTGAACAGGCCGCCGACCACCGGGATGTCGTGCTCCAGCACGTCCTCGAAGAGCAGCGCGGGTCCGCCGCTGTCGCCCATCCTGCGGATGCCGGCCGCGATCTCGAACCTGGTCGAGACGTGGCGGCGCACACGCCGCAGCTCGCCTTCCTCCTCGAGCAACGCCATGAACCCACGCAGGCCCTGGTAGCGCACTGGCTCGAAGCCTTTCATGATGAGACAGTGTATTTCACTGAACGGCTTATCTTGCATTGCGGCCGCCGCGAGCGCAAGGGCGAGCATCCGCGATGTGGAAGCTGATTTCATCAAACGGCTGTCGCTGCTAGGCTTGGGGCGACCCGGGCTGAGCGAGGCGGAGCCAGCGCTGACGGAGGGCATCCGGCGTGTTTCCAGGCAGGTTCGACTACGCCGCTGCGGCCAGCGTCGAGGAGGCCGTGGCGTGCCTGGAGGCGCATGCCGGCGCCGACGTGAAGGTGCTGGCGGGAGGGCAGAGCCTGATCCCGCTGATGCGGCTGCGCTTCGCCAGGCCGGACTACCTGGTCGACATCAACCGCGTCGAGGCGCTGCGGTTCCTGCGGTTGGAGGCGGGCGGGCTGCGCATCGGCGCGCTCACCCGCGAGGCCGAGCTGGAGGCCGACCCGGCGGTGCGGCGCGCCTTCCCGATCCTGCACGACGCCACCCGGGTGATCGCCGACCCGGTGGTGCGCAACCTGGCCACGGTCGGCGGCAACCTCGCCCACGGCGACCCGGCCAACGACCATCCGGCGGTGATGGTCGCGCTGGAGGCCTCGATCCTGGCCAGAGGCTCGGGGGGAGAGCGCGGCATCCCGGCCGCGGAGTTCTTCCTGGACCTGTTCGAGACCGCCCTGGAGCCGACCGAGATCCTCACCGAGATCCGCGTCCCCGACCAGCCTCCTGGCAGCGGCGCCGCCTACGTCAAGTTCGAGCGGCAGGCCGGCGACTTCGCCATCGCCGCGGCGGCGGCCCGCGTCACGGTCACCGGCGGCGCGGTCACCGGCGCGCGGCTGGTCTACACCAACGTGGGCTCGACGCCGGTGCGGGTCGAGCGGGCCGAGGAGATCGTGACCGGCCGCCCGCTGACGGAGCGGGACGCCCGGGCCGCCGGCGTGGCCGCCGCACAGGCCCTCGACCTCGCCGACGACCTGCGCGGCCCGGCCGCCTACAAGCGTCGGGTGGTGGTGGCCGTCACCGAGCGGGCCCTGCGGCTCGCCCACGCCCGCGCCACTGGAAAGCCCGCGGCATGACGGCGGCCGCCACGCGCTACCACCGGCCCGAGGGGCTGGAGGAGGCACTGGCCCTGCTCGACCGGCACGGCTCGGACGCCAAGGCGCTCGCCGGCGGCCAGAGCCTGATCCCGATGATGAGCGCCGGCTTCCTTGCGCCCGGGCATCTTGTGGACCTCAACCACCTCCCAGGTCTGTATGGCGTCGCCGTCGAGGACGGCACCGTCCGGATCGGCGCGCTGGTGCGCCACGCCGACCTGGAGCACGCCGGCGCCGGCCTGGCCGCGGCCGCCCCGCTGCTGCCGGCGGCCGCGCCCTGGATCTCCCACGAGGCAGTCCGCAACCGGGGGACCTTCGTCGGCAGCCTGGTCCACGCCGACCCCAGCGCCGAGTGGCCCGCCGTCGCGCTGGCCACCGGCGCCAGCATCCTGCTGGTGCGCAGCGGCGGTGAGCGGTGGGTGCGGGCCTGCGAGCTGTTCCTCGGGCCGCTGGAGTCCGACGTCGAGCCGGTCGAGCTGGCGGTGGAGGTCCGCCTTCCCGCGGCCCCGCCGCGAACCGGTGCCAGCGTGCGGGAGCTGGCCTACCGCAGCGGCGACTACGCCGTGGTCGGCGTCGCCGCCCAGGTCAGCCTCGACCAGACCGGCGCCATCGCCGAGGCCCGCGTCGCCCTGTTCGGCGTCGACGCCACCCCTGTCCGTCCCCGCGACGCCGAGTCGGCGCTGCTGGCGGCCGGCCCCGCCGCCGTCGACGAGGCCGCCGCGCTGGCCGCCGCCGCCGTCAACCCCAGTTCCGACGCGACCGCCAGCGCCGGCTACCGCCGCGAGATGGTCGCGGTGTTCTTCCGCAGGGCCGTCCGCCAGGCGCTGGAGCGGGCGGCCGCTCAGCGCGGGTAGCGGTGGAGCAGGTTGCCCCAGTCCGGGACCGCCTCGACCCCGGGCACGCGGACGACCTCCGCGAAGGGCTCGCCGAACGGCCTGGTGGCGTCGATGCCCATCAGCGAGCTGGCGAAGTGGCTCGGCGCCGACGGGTCGAGCTGCCCCCCGGCCGCCTTGGGGACGATGATCACGTCGTCGGACGGCTGCGCGCGCGTCAGCACGGCCCACCACACCTTGACCGGGTCGTAGACGTCGATGTCGTCGTCCACGACGATCGCCAGCTTCGGATGGCCGCTGCTGCCGAGCGCGCTCAGCAGCAGGTTCTTGGCCTGGTTGAGATAGCGCTGGCGCAGCGACACCACCGCCAGGAACTCGGCGCCGCCCTCCGGCGCGAAGTGGACGGCCTGCACGTCCGGGTAGCCCTGCCGCAGGGTGGCCAGCAGGTTGGCCTCCATCGGCAGCAGCTTCATGACGTGGTTCTCGGTGATCGGGATGCCGGTCAGGCCGGCCTGGAAGATCGGGTCGCGCCGCGTGGTGATCGCGGTGCAGTGGAAGACCGGTTCCATCCCGCCCGGGCCGACGTAGCCGGTGAACTCGCCGAACGGGCCCTCCGGCCGCCGCTCGCCGGGCTCGAAGAAGCCCTCGAGGACGATCTCGGCGGTCGCCGGCACCTCCAGGTCGACCGTCTCGCAGCGGACCAGCTCCAGCGGGCGGCCGTGCAGGGCACCGGCCACGGTCAGCTCGTCGAACCCGTAGGGAACCCGCGCCTGGGTGGCGAGCTGCGTCACCGGGTCGACGCCGATCGCCACCGCCAGCTCCAGCCGCCGCCCGGCCGCCTCCGCCCGCTTGTGCATTGCGTCGAAATCGGCGTAGGGGCTGGCGGCCAGTCCCAGCTCCCGCCTGCCGTGGAGCTGCATACGGTAGATGCCGGCGTTGCGCGCGCCGCTGTCGGGGTCCTTGGTGACCTGCACGCCCACGGTGATGAAGGCGCCGGGGTCCTGCTCGGAGTAGATGGGGATCGGCAGCTCGCCGAGGTCGACGTCGTCGCCGGTCAGCACCACCTCCTTGCAGGGGCCGTCGGGCACCACCAGCGGCTCGATCGGGTTGGCGATCGCGTCCACGAAGCGCTCCACGGCGTCCTCGTGCCGCTCGACCTCCAGCGCGAGCAGGGCCTTGCCGCGCGTGCAGAACAGCCCGCCGGCCGCGCGCATCGGCGAGCCCTTGACGTGGTTGAACAGGAACGCCGGTCCCTGCACGTCGGAGCTGCGCCGGATGTAGGCGGCGATCTCGTACCTGCGGTCCACCGGCTCGTCCACGATGGCCAGCTCGCCACGCTCGTCGAGGTGGGCGAGGAACGACCGCAGGTCCTCGATCGCCATGTCGGTGCCTCCTTGGAGTCTCGGCGTCAGGTCAGCGCCGGGGTGCTGGCTTGCGCCCTGGCCCGCTGGATGGCCTGCCACACCCGGCTCGGCGTCAGCGGCAGCTCGGTCAGCCGCAGCGGGAGGTGCGGCAACGCGTCCTCGATCGCGCTGGTCAGCGCGCCAAGGGCCGAGCCCATGCCGGACTCGCCCGCCCCCTTGGTGCCGAGCGGCGTGAACGGCGAGGGACTGTGCTCGTGCTCCACCGTGATCATCGGCAGCTCCACCGCGGTCGGGATGGTGTAGTCCATCAGGGTGGCCGTCTGGAGCTGCCCGGCGTCGTCGTAGGCGATCTGCTCGAACAGGCCCCCACCGATCGCCTGGGCGGTGGCGCCGTGCAGGTTGGCCTCCACCAGGGTGGGGTTGACCACCGTCCCCGAGTCGTCGACCAGGCAGTGGCGCAGGATCCGGACCATGCCGGTCTCCGGGTCGACCTCGACCACGCAGGCGGCGGTCGCGCTCGGCCAGGTGGGATAGGCGTTGAAGCGGCCCTGAGTGGCCGGCTGGTGGTAGATGTTGGGCGCCCGGAAGTAGCGGGTCGCCTCCAGCCCCGGCTCGACGCCGCCGGCGTTGGGACCGTAGGGACGGGTGTAGATCTCCATCGCCACCTCGGCCAGGGAGACGGAGCGCCGGGGCGCGCCCCGCACGGCCACGCGCCCTCGGGCGATCTCCAGGTCCTCGGTGCTGGCCTCCAGCATGTTGCCGGCCACGGTGAGCAGCTTGTCGCGCAGGTCGACGGCTGCCAGCTCCGCGGCGGAGCCGCCGATGATGATGCTGCGGGAGCTGTAGTTGCCGAGCCCCCACGGGCACACCTCGGTGTCGCCCTGCACGACCGTGACCCGCTCCAGCTCGCAGCCGACGGTGTCGGCGACGATCTGCGCCAGGCCGGTCTCGTTGCCGCTGCCCGGCGAGGTGACCCCGGACAGGACCGTCACCTCGCCGCTCGGGCTCATCCGCACGGTCGCGCCGTCGAAGGCCGAGATCATCGCCGACCCCGGCATGGCGCAGCCCTCGGAGCCGAGCTCGTTGCCGATCCCGATGCCGATGAAGCGCCCCTGCGCGCGGGCACGCCCCCGCTCCCGCTCGAAGTCCTGGTAGCCGATCAGGTCGAGGGCGTGGCGCAGCGAAGCCGGGTAGTCGCCGCTGTCGATGATCCCGCCACCCTCGCGCGAGAAGGGGAACTCGTCGGGCCCGATGAAGTTCCTGAAGCGCACGGCCGCCCTGTCCAGTCCCAGCTTGCCGGCGACCTCGTCGAGGACCCGCTCCAGCCACCAGTTGGCGGCGTCGCGGCCGAAGCCGCGGTAGGAGTTCCAGGGCCCCTTGTTGGTGACCACCGAGCGCAGGCGCACGAGCGTGTTGGGGATCCGGTAGGGCCCGGGGACGATGCCGCTGGCCGAGATGCTCATGCCCCAGCCCACCAGCGAGGTCGGCGCGCCCACGTCGGCCAGGATCTCCAGCTCCAGGCCCGTCACCGTGCCGTCCTCCAGGTAGGAGGCCCGGTAGCCGACCCGCATGTCGCGGGCGTGGCCGGTGCACAGGAAGTTCTCGTCGCGCTGCTCGATCCAGCGGATCGGCCTGCCGAGCCGCAACGCCAGGTAGGCGATCAGCGGCTCCTCCTGGAAGGTCGGCTGCTTCAGGCCGAAGGCCCCGCCGACCTGCGGCTGGATCACCCGGATCTTCGATTCCGCAAGCCCGATGGTCTGCGAGAGGTACAGGCGCAGCGGATGCGGGTTCTGGGTGGAGTCCCAGAAGGTGAGCAGCTCGGCGTCCTCGTCCCAGGAGGCCACGATGCCGCGGGGCTCGATCGGCACGCCGGTGGTGCGATGCACCCGCAGGGAGCCCTCCACCACGCCGTCCGCCGCCAGCCTGGCCGCCTCGACGTCGCCGATCCGCAGCTCGCGGGCGACGCGGACGTTGGTGCCCCAGTCCGGCTCCACCAGCGGGGCGCCGGGCTCCAGCGCGGCCTCCGGATCGGTCACCGCCGCCTGCACCTCGTAGACGACCTCGATCTCGGCCAGCGCGCGCTCGGCCTGGAAGCGGTCGGTGGCCACCACCGCGGCCACGGCCTCGCCCACGTAGCGGACCCGGTCGACGCAGAGGGCGTACCAGACCACCCCTCGGGCGTTGATGGTCGAGGTGTCCCAGCCCTCCGGGATCGGCCGGGTGTGCCGCCGGATCTCGGCGCCGGTGACCACGTAGCGGACCCCTGGCAGCGCGAGCGCGGCGGTGGTGTCGACGGAGACGATCCGGGCGGAGGCGTGGGGGCTTCGCAGGACGGCCATGTGCAGCATGCCGTCCAGCTCGATGTCGGCGACGTAGGTGCCGCGGCCCTGGGTGAGCGGGCGGTTCCTCAGCCCCGGGTGGCGCTGGCCGATGTAGCCGTCCGGCACGTCCGACCCTCCTTCGCTCGCTCCGCTTCCCGGATGGCGCTCCAGACCCGGGCCGGGGTCAGCGGCAGCTCGCCGAGCCGCAGCTCCAGCTCCGGGAAGGCGTTCTCGACCGCCGCGCAGATCGCCGCCAGGGTCCCGCCCATGCCGGACTCGCCGACCCCCTTGGTGCCCAGCGGCGTGAACGGCGACGGCGTCTGCTGGTGCTCGACGTCCAGTAGGGGCAGCTCCACGGCGGTCGGGATGGTGTAGTCCATCAGGGTGCCGGTCAGGAACTGCCCGCCGGCGTCGTAGGCGAGCCGCTCGTAGAGCGCGCCGCCGACCGCCTGGGCGATGGCCCCGTGCAGGTTGGCCTCGGCCAGCAGCGGGTTCACGATCCTGCCGGCGTCCTCCACCGCGTGGTAGCCGACCAACTCGACCACGCCGGTGTCCGCGTCGACCTCGACGAGGCAGGCGACCGCGCCGCTGGCCCAGGTCGGGTACATGCTGGGGCGCTCGCCGGGGCCCGGCTGGTGGTCGACGTTGGCGATCCGGTAGTAGCGGGTGGTCTCCAGCGCCGGGTCGACCCCCTCGGCGTGGGCCTCGAACGCGTGCCAGTAGACCTCCCGGACGACCTCGAGCCAGCCGACCGCCCGTCCGGGTCGCGAGCGGGCCGAGAAGCGCTCGTGCTCGCCGACCACCTCGTCCGCCGCGGCGCCGAGCATGCTGGCGGCCACCGCCACCAGCTTGGCCCGCAGGTCGGCGGCGGCCAGCTCGACCGCCGAGCCGCCGATGATGATGCTCCGCGAGCTGTAGTTGCCGAGCCCCCAGGGGCAGGCGTCGGTGTCGCCCTGGACGACGCGCACCCGCTCGACCGCGCAGCCCAGCGCGTCGGCGGCGATCTGGGCCAGGGCGGTCTCGTTGCCGGTCCCCGGGCTGGTCACGCCGGCCAGCACGGTGACCTCGCCGGTCGGCGAGATGCGGACGGTCGCGCCGTCGTAGCCGTTGTTCATGAGCGACCCGTGCACGGCCACGCCCTCGGGGGTCAGCTCCATGGCGACGCCGAGCCCGAGGCGGCGCCCGCGCGCGCGGGCGCTGGAGCGCATCGCCGGAAGGCTGGCGGCGCCGGCGCGCTCCACCACGCGGCGCAGCGCCCGCGGGTAGTCGCCGCTGTCGAGCACGGCGCCGGAGGGCCGCCGGTAGGGGAACTCGTCCGGGCCGATCAGGTGGCGCAGGCGCAGGTCCACACGGTCGGCGCCGAGCCGGTCGGCCACGTGGTCCATGACGCGCTCCATCAGCAGCGTGGCCACGTCCTTGCCGAAGCCCCGGTAGGGAGTCCACGGGCACTTGTTGGTGACCACCGAGCGCAGCCGCACGCTGATGGCGGGAACCCGGTAGACGGTCGGGACGCACAGCATCGTGACCAGCGACATGCCCCAGCCGAGGAACGCCGTCGGCGCGCCGACGTCGGCGACGATCTCGACGCGCATGGCGGTGACCAGCCCGTCGGGGCCGACCGCCGCCTGGTACCGGCAGCTCGTCTCGCGCGCATGGCCGCCGGCGGCCAGGCTCTCGGACCGTTCCTCGATCCACTTGAGCGGCCGCCCGAGCCGCACGGCGAGAAAGGCGAGGAGCACCTCCTCCTGCGAGGTCGGCTGCTTGAGCCCGAAGGCCCCGCCGACATGGGGCTGGATCACGCGGATGCCGGCCTCCGGCATCCCCAGCGCCTGCGCCAGGTAACTGCGCACCTGGTGGGGCTGCTGGGTGGACTCCCAGAAGGTCAGCCTGCCCTGGTTCCGGTCGTAGCTGGCCAGGATCCCGCGGGGCTCGATCGGCACGCCGGTGATCCGCTGCGAGCTGACCTGCCCGCTCACCACCTGGAAGGCGCGCGTCATGGCGTCCTCGACGTCACCGGCGGCGAACTCCTGGGTGAGCAGCAGGTTGTCGCCCCAGGCCGGCTCCACCAGCGGGGCGCCGGGGCGCAGGGCCTGGTGGGCGTCGGTCACCGCCGGCAGCGGCTGGTAATCGACCTCGACCAGCTCGGCGGCCGCCACGGCGGTGGGCCGGTCGGCGGCGACCACCGCCGCCACGGCCTCGCCGACGTAGCGGACCCGCTCCGCGGCCAGCGCGTACCAGTCGACCCGCCTGGCCTCGATCACCGAGGTGTCCCAGCCCTCGGGGATCGGGTTGGTGCGCCGCCGGATCTCCTCCCCGTCCACCGCGGCGACCACCCCGGGCAGCGCCAGCGCCCGCTTCAGGTCGACACCGAGGACGAGGGCGTTGGCGTGGGGGCTGCGCACGATCGCGACGTGGCAGGTGCCGTGCGGCCGCAGGTCGTCGACGAAACGGCCGCGACCCCGCGCCAGCCGCGCGTTGGCGCGCCCGGGCAGGCCGCGGCCGACCGAGGTCATCACAGCCTTCATCGCACGGCTCCGTTGTCAGCTCGCGTCCGCGGCTCAGCCGCCCACGACGACCATCCGCTCCTCGGTCATCTCCCGGACCGTGAAATGGGGTCCCTCGCGGGTGTTCCCGGACTCCTTGGTGCCGCCGTAGGGCATCTGGTCGACCCTGAAGGTGGGGGTCTCGTTGATGGTCACGCCGCCGAAGCGCAAGCGCTCGGCGGCGGTCAGCGCGACCCGCAGGTCACGGGTGTAGATGCCGGCCTGGAGGCCGTACTCGGTGTCGTTGGCCAGATCGAACGCCTCGTCGACGTCCTCGAACGAGCGCACCGAGACGACCGGGCCGAAGACCTCGTCGCGCCAGACCTTGGCGGTGGTGCCGACCTCGTCCAGCACCACCGGGGCCAGGCAGCTCCCCCGCACGCCGTCGCCGATCACCCGGCGGGAGCCAGCGGCGGTCGCCTCGTCGACCCATTCGGCCACCCGCCGCAGCGCCGCCGCGTCGATCAGCGGCCCCACCGAGGTGTCGGCCTCCAGCGGGTCGCCGACCCGCTTGGAGCGGGTGGCCGCGGCCAGCTCGTCGAGGAAGGCGTCGTGGACGCTGGCGTGGACGATCACCCGCTGCACCGAGATGCACGACTGGCCGGCGAAGTTGAACGCGCTGGCCGCGGTCGTCTGCGCGGCCGCGTCCAGGTCGGCGTCGGCGCAGACGATCAGGGGGGTGGAGTTGCCCAGCTCCAGGGCCACGTGCTTGCGCGGCGCGCGGGCGGCCAGGCCCCAGCCGACCTCGCTGGACCCGGTGAAGGTCAGCATCGCCACGCGGGGGTCGGCGACCAGCACGTCCACCAGCTCGGCGGCCGGGCCGACGATCACCGACAGCCACGGCTGGGGCAGGCCCGCCTGGTAGAGGACCTCGGCGAGCTGGATGCCCGTCAGCGGGGTCTGCCGTGGTGGCTTGAGCACCACGCCGCAGCCGGCCGCGATCGCCGGCGCGACCTTGTGGGCGGCCAGGTTGAGCGGGAAATTGAACGGCGTGATCGCGCCCACCACGCCGATCGGGACGCGGATCGTCCAGCCGCGGCGGCCCACCCCCGCCGGGTGGGCGTCCACCACCACGCCGCGGCCGGCCAGCGTGCGCGCCTCCACCGCCGAGAAGGTGACCGTCTGCACCGCCCGGTCCACCTCGACCAGCGCCTGGGTGATCGGTTTGCCCGCCTCCAGCGCCAGCGTGCGCGCCAGCTCCTGGCGCCGGTCGCGCATGATCGCCGCCGCCCGGTCAAGGATCGCCGCGCGCTCGTGGGAGGGCAGGCCCGCCGCCATCGCCGCCGCGGCGGCGTCCACCGCCGCGCGGGCCGCGTCCGCCCCGACCACCGGCACCGTGCCGACGTGCTGCTGGTCGAAGGGCGACCGGACCTCGAGGGTCTCCCCGCCAGCCACCGCCTCCCCGGCGACGTGCAGCGGCGTGACCTGGATGGTGGACTCCGACATCCCTCGAACCCCTCCCTGGAGACACGCTTGCGCAGCGCCTCGGCCATCCTAGTGCCGCCGGGTCATGTTGCGAAAGTATCTTTCGAGAGGTGAGAAGCACGCTCCACCATGGTCGCCCGGGGCTGCAGGCAGGCTGGTCCAGGCGCCGGGCCCGCGAGGAGGAGGGTGAGCTACGTCCCGTCCAGAACCTCGATCTCGCAGCGCGCTCCTGGGGCGCGAGCCAGCCGTGCGTCGGAGGTCAGCAGGCGCGCACCGAGCGCTTCGGCGAGCGCGACGTAGACCGCGTCATAGACCGTCAGATTGTCGCGCAGCTCCCAGATCCGCGACCCGAACGGCGCGTGCGGGTAGCGCCGCATCGGCAGCAGCCCGAGCTTGTGCCGCGCCTGGCGAACCCCGCGCTCGCTGAGCGAGCCGTTGCGGTGCATCGTGCGCAGCGCCGACAGCACCTCCAAGTCGGCAAGGTGCGGCACGTGCAGCTCGGGTTCAGCGGCCAAGCGCGCGCGAGCCGTGCCACCATGTTCTGACACCAGGGCGGTCACGATCGTGGAGGCGTCGGCCACCTTGATCATGCCGGGCGCTCGTCGTGGATGAGATCGGCAAGCTGCTGGCCGGTGAGAGTGACTCGCTCCTGCGGCCAGGAGAGCACGTCAGCGATGGTGGGCAGCTCGGCGTCACGGGCAAGCACCCGCAAGGCGTACGCGCTCAAGGGCAGCCCGTGCCTGTCTGCCTTGGCCTTGAGCGCGGCGAGCACGTCGTCGGGCACATCACGGATCTGCAGCGGCTTTCCCATGACGGCAGTCTAGCATGCGCCATGCATGCAACGCGGACCCGCGGGCGCGGAGCCACGATTCAGCCGCGGCGAGTCGCCAACGGTTGTGGGACGGCGAGGGCGAGGCTCACTCGGCGTGCTGGCGGAAGGTGGGGTCCCAGGGGACGGCGAGGCGCTCGACGAGGCCGACGAGCTGGTACCAGAGGATGCCGACGACCGCGGCGATCACGATGGTGGTCCAGGCGACGGGCATGTCGAAGCTGTCGATGGCGTACTTCATCTCACGCCCGAGCCCGTGCCGGCCGCCGAAGAACTCCGCGATGATCACGCCGATCAGGCTCAGATTGACGTTCAGCTTGAGCGCGGTGAAGACCAGCGGCATGGAGACGGGCAGCCGCAGCGACCGCCAGAAGCGCCGGCGGCTGGCCGCGTAGGAGCGGAGCAGGTCGGCCGAGTCGCTGTCGTAGCTGCCGAGACCCTTGTGGGCCGTCACCGCCATGGGCGCGGCGGTCATGATGGCCGCGACCGCGATCTTCGAGGAGATGCCGAGCCCGAAGTAGAGCACCATCAGCGGCGCCAGCGCGATGATCGGCATCGACACCAGGCCGCTGAGCATCGGCAGCAGGGTGCGGCGCAGCACGCCGAACTCGCAGAGCAGGACGGCCAGCAGGAACCCGCTGGCCGAGCCGAGCCCGAACCCCGCCACCGCCTCCAGCAGGGTGGTCACGGTGGCCGGCAGCAGCGTGCCGGAGTCCGTCCGGAGGGTGTCGACGATGTCCGAGGGATACGCCAGCGTGTAGGCCTCCAGCCCGAAGGCGCGGTGGATCAGGCCGGCCTGCCAGATGGCGAGCACCACCGCCAGGGTGATCGCCGGCAGCACCACCCGCGCCACCCGGCCGCCGCGGCGGCGGTCGGCGACGCCCCGCGCGCGGCCGGCGCCCGCGGCCCGGTCCCGGCCGGTCGGCTCAGCGTGTGCGGAACTCATGCTGCCACGGGCTCGCGAATCGCTCGACGACGGCCACGGCCCGGTAGAAGGCGTACCCAAGGGCGAGGGTGATCAGCATGGACGCCCAGAAGAGGGTCGCGTACTGCGGGCCGTAGTACTGGGTGGAGAGGATGAGATAGCCGAGCCCGCTGGTGGACCCGGTCAGCTCGACCACGATCTCGCCGACCACCGCGAGCGGCGCGGCCACCTTCATGCCGGCGAACAGGAACGGCAGCGCCACCGGGAGCTTGAGCTTGGCGTAGAGCTGCCAGCGGTTGACGTTGTAGGTCCGCAGCAGCTCAGTGGACTCCGGTGGCACGCTCTTCAGGCCCTTGAGCGTGCCGATGGTGATCGCGAAGGCGGTGATGTAGGTGGCCACCAGGATGCGCGTCAGGGTGGCGTTCTGAAGGGCGGCCAGCAGGATGGGCGCCAGCGCGATGACCGGCACCATCTGGCTGCCGACCACGTAGGGGTAGAAGGCCGCTTCCAACGCCCGGGACTGGGCGAGCAGCAGCGAGATCGCAACCCCCAGGACGGTCCCGACCAGCAGGCCGATCAGCGCCCCCCGCGCGGTGACCCAGAGCGCGTCCGCCAGCAGTGGCGCCTCCTGGACCATGCGCGCCACCACCGCGTGCGGGTAGGGGAGTTTGGAGGTGGCCAGCGGCGTGCCGGTGGCATGGAGCGCCGCGGCGGCCACCTCCCAGGCGGCCAGCAGGCCGAGCGCCGCCGCCAGGGCGGCGTGCCGCCGGACCGCCGCCCGCACCTGCGTGCCGAGCGACGGCCTGGCGGCCGCCTGCCGCTCCCGCGCGATCGCCATCGTGGCTACTTGGCTCCCGACGTGGCGGCCTGCCAGATGCTCGGGTCGTAGGCGGCCGTGACGTCCAGGTCCTTCTTGACGTAGCCGAACTCCTTCACGATGTTGGCCACGTTCTGGTACAGCGCGGGGTCGATCCTGCCGTGCTGGTCCCTGGGGAAGCCCGCCGGGTACTGCAGTTCCTTGATGGCGTTGATGCTCATCGTCTGGAGCTGTGTCAGGTCCTTGGTGGCCGCGTCGCCGCCGGCCGCCAGGGCCGACTTGGCCGCCACGCCCGCCGCCTCGTCGACGTGGTCGAAGGCATAGTCCCAGCCCTTCAACGTGGCGCGCACGAAGCGGGCGGCCGCGTGCTTGTCGCCGTCACGGTCCAGCCACCGCTGGTTGGCGATCAGCGCGCCGTGCGGGATCGAGATGCCGTAGTCGGACGGGTTGACGATGGTGAGCTGGTCGTCTTTGACACCGCTCAGGCGGATGACGTTCAGCTCGTTGAAGGTGGTCACCATCGCCACCTGGTACTCGTGCTTGAGGAACGAGTCCATGGTGAAGCCCTGCTCGAAGAGTTGCACGTCCTTCTTGGGGTCCAGGCCCACCTTCCGCATGAGGGCGAAGAACTCGTACTCGTCGCCGCCGTACCAGATCCCGACCTTCTTGCCCTTGAAGTCCTTGGGGCCGTTGATCCCGGTGCTCTTGAAGGCGACCAGCGGGAAGCTGGACCGCTGGTCGAACTGCGCGATCGAGATCACCGGGAGGTGCTTGTCCCTGGCGGCGTACAGCTCCGAGACCTTGTTGATGGTCATCTCCGCCGCGCCGGTGACGACCTGCTGGACCGCGTTCACGTTGGGGCCGCCGGGCAGCAGCGTGACGTCGAGGTTCTCGGCCTTGTAGAAGCCCTTGTCGCGCGCCATCAGGTAGCCGGCGAACTGCCCATCCGGGATCCAGGAGAGCTGCACCCGGATCTTTGCGGGCGCGCTGGGCTGGCCGCCAGCGCCACCGCCACCGTTGTCGGAGCCGCATGCCGTGGCCACCAGGGCCAGGACCACGAATACCGCGCCGGCCGTCCACAGCGCCCGCGCTCGTGCAAAGGGTGCCCGCATCTGAGGCCGCCCTCCTCTCGACTCGCCGTTCACACGCGCACCCCGTCGGGGCTGCGCAGATGGCCACGGATCTCTCCGGTCAGGTGGAAGAAGTCGTCCTGCTCGCGGGTGGCCTCGGTGCGAGGCCTCGGCAGGGGGATGTCGCAGCGGTAGTCGATCGAGCCGGGACGCGAGCTCATCACCAGCACCCGATCGGAGAGGAACACCGCCTCGGCGATCGAGTGCGTGATGAACAGGACGCTGGTGTCGGTCTCCATCCAGATGCGCTGGAGCTCCATGTTCATCCGGTCGCGGGTGATCTCGTCCAGCGCCCCGAACGGCTCGTCCATGAGCAGCAGCGAGGGGTCGAACGACAGCGCCCTGGCGATCGAGACCCGCTGCTGCATACCGCCGGAGAGCTGCCACACCGCGTGCTTCTCGAACCCCTGCAGGCCGACCAGCTCCAGCATCTGCCGCACGCGCCGCCTGCGCTCGGCGGCATCGAAGCCCATCACCTCCAGGGGGAGCTGGACGTTGCGGGCGACCGACCGCCACTCGTACAGCACCGGGGTCTGGAAGACCACGCCGAGGTCCCGGTTCTCCCTGGCCTGGCGGGCGCTGCGGCCCTTGACCTTGACGCTGCCCTCCGACGGCTCGACGAGGTCGGCGACGATGCGCAGCAGGGTGGACTTGCCGCACCCCGAGGGGCCGACGATCGACAGGAACTCGCCGGCGCGCATGTCGAGGTCGACGCCCCGCAGGGCGACCGTGCGGCCACCGCCCCTGCCGAACCATTTGGAGACCCCTCGCAGCTCCAGCGCCGGAGCCACCTCACGCGCGGGTTCGCCTTCTCGGATCATCGCCTCGCCTCGCTGGGAGGGGGCCGGTGGCTTGCCGGAGGATCGTAGGCGAAGCCGCAGAATTTTGAAAGTGTGTTCTACCATGCGAAAGTTCAGGCGAGATCGGGGGCGGCGGGAGGGAGCGGGCGGCCATGCGGACCAGCGCTGGGGACACGATCGTCATCGAGAACGGGCTGGTCATCCCGGCCCCCGGCGACGGGATGCTGCTGGAGGGCGCCCCGGTGGTGATCCAGGGCAACCGCATCGCCGCCGTCGGCGCGGAGGGCCCGCTCGGTGGCGCGCAGGCCGGCCCGGATGGGGGCGCCCGGGTCACCCGGATCGACGCGTCCGGGTGCGCGGTGCTGCCCGGGCTGGTGAGCTGCCACGCCCACTGCCGACCGTTCCGGGGGCTCGGCGACGGGCTCGGGATGATGGCTTGGCACGACCAGTTCGTGCACCAGTTCTCGGCCGGCATGACGCCGGCGGACGCCTACTGGGGCGCGGCCAACACCTTCCTGGAGATGCTGCGCAACGGCATCACCACCGTGCAGGTGATGACCAGCATCTCGGTGGTGGAGGACAGCGAGGTCGGCGCCGCCGGCGACACTGGCATCCGCGCCCGGCTGATCCCGCACGTCGCCAGGCGCGAGGGCGTGGAGGCGACCATCGAGCGGATCGAGGCCGAGGCCGCCGCCGGGGCCGACCGGGTCCGCACCTGGCTCGGCCTGGAGGTCCCCGAGATCGTCGACGAGCCCACGTTGCGCCTGGTCGCCGAGGCCAGCCAGCGCCTCGGTGCCGGCGTCCACACGCATTTCGCCGAGTTCGCCCCCGGCGAGCTGGGCCGCCTGGGCGACGCGGGCCTGCTGCGCCAGGGACTCAGCCTGGCGCACTGCGTGCACCTGTCCGAGGCCGACATCGCCCTGCTGGCGGCAAGCGGCGTCTCGGTCTCCCACAATCCCAAGAGCAACTCGCGCTACGGCAACGGCGTCGCGCCGCTGCGCCGGCTGCTGGACGCCGGTGTGGTGGTCGGGCTCGGCACCGATGGGCCCGATTCGACGTTCTCGTGCGATATCTTCGAAGAGGCGCGCCTGGCCGCCTTCCTCGCCAGAGCCACCGCTCGGGACCCGCTGGCCCTGACGGCCGACGAGGCGCTCGGCCTGGCGACCGGCGGGGGCGCTCGGGCGCTCGGCCTCGAAGGGCAGATCGGACGGCTCCAGGCCGGAGCCAGGGCCGACGTGATCGTGGTCGACCTGGCCTCGCCGTCGATGGCGCCGGTGCTGACCGGCGAGCGGCACCGCAACCTCGTGCCGCTGCTGGTGTTCGCGGCGGTGGGAAAGGACGTGCGCGACGTGATCGTCGACGGCCGGACGGTCTTGCGTGACCGGCGCTTCCAGACGATGGAAGAAGGGGAGGTCGTCGCCGAGTGCGCGCGGCGGTCACGCCGCATCCTGGCCACCATGTAGGCGGCCCGCGGGCTCTCCGAAACCTGTCCTGGCCTGGCTGGGAGTGTAATTTCATTACACGAAATATGCTTTCGCTGCATAATCACGGCGGGTAACGTACTCGCTTGAGGCCCAGCGACCAGGCCCACGAGGCCCCGGCCAGCCCCAAAGCAGAGGCAGAGAAGGAGCCGCTGACATGACAGGTCAGGCGAGTGAACTGGACGTGAGGAGCGTCGAGCGTCCGCTGCTCGGCCAGGTGGCGATCGTCACCGGTGCGGCCAAGGGCCTCGGTGCCTCCATCAGCGAGTCCTTCGCCGCGCAGGGCGCGCACCTGACGCTGCTCGGCCGCGACGAGGAGGCGCTGCGGGCCCACGGCGCCAAGGTCGACGCCGCCTACGGCGACCGCGAGAGCCTGGTGGTGACGTGCGACGTCCTGGACGAGCTGGCCGTCCAGGCCATGGTCCAGTCCACCGTCGACCGCTTCGGCCGGATCGACATCCTGGTCAACACCGCCGGCGGGACCGGGCCGATCGAGACGCCCGCCCAGGAGGTCTCGCTGGAGGGCTTCCGCGAGATCCTCGAGCTGAACGTGCTCGGGACCTTCCTGCCGTGCAAAGCCGCCATCCCGCACCTGATCCGCCAGGGCAGCGGCCGGATCGTCAACATCGCCGGCACCTCGGGGCTGCGCGGCTACAAGAACCGCGTCGGCTACTCGTCCTCGAAGTGGGCCGTGCGCGGCATGACCCGTACGCTGGCGCTGGAGTTGGGGCCCTACGGGATCACCGTCAACGCGGTCTGCCCCAACGTCACCCACGGCGACCGGATGGACAAGATCATGCGCGAGAAGGCCCGCAAGCTGGGCGTGACCCCTGAGGAGGTCTACGCCGACTTCGCCAGCCAGACCGCGCTGGGCCGCTTCATCGACGAATCGGACATCGCCAGCGCGGTGAGCTTCCTGGTCTCCGAGGGCGCCCGCAACATCACCGGCCAGGACATCGTCGTCGACGCGGGCTGGCGGATTTGAGCGGCGACCGGATGGTCCGCGCGCTGGCCGTCCAGACGGGGCCGGCCTCCTCGGACGTCGCCGCCAACCTCGACGGCGTGCGCCGGCTGGTCACGTCCGCCCGTCCGTGGCCGGAGCTGGTGGTGCTGCCGGAGCTGTTCGCCAACCCGTTCTGGTGCGTCGGGCTCGGCGACCCGGGCTACCTCGCCTGGGCGGAGGGGCTGGACGGCCCGGTCGTGACCGCCATGCGGGCGCTGGCGCGCGAGCTCGGCACGGTGGTCGTGGCCCCGTTCTTCGAGCGCGGAGCCATCGCCGGCGAGTACTACAACAGCGCGGCGGTGATCGACCGGACCGGGGAGCTCGTGCCCGGCCGGCTGCCCTCCGGCCGCACCGCGCGCACCTACCGCAAGCACGCGATCTCGTCGTTCCGCTGGGACCAGCAGGTCAACGACGAGAAGTTCTACTTCCGGCCCGGCGACGGCTTCCCGGTGTTCGAGACCGAGGCCGGACGGCTCGGGGTGCTGATCTGCTATGACCGCTGGTTCCCGGAGGCGTGGCGGATGCTGGCGCTCCAGGGCGCCGAGATCGTCTGCGTGCCCAACGCCTCGCTCGGCGACGTCTCGGAGCTGTTCGTGCCGTCGATGCGGACCTGCGCCGCCCAGAACCTGCTCTACGTGGTCGCCACCAACCGCGCCGGCGAGGAGGAGGTCGAGGGCCGCAAGGCGCGCTACTACGGTCTCTCGTGCATCGTCGGCCCGCGCGGCGAGCTGCTGGCCGCCGCGGGGGAGGCCGAGCCCGACCAGCTCGCCGCCGCCAGCATCGACCTGGACGCGATCGCGCTGGCCCGGAGCAGGCAGACCATGTACAGGGACCGCCGGCCGGAGCTGTACGGCCTGCTGGCCGAGCCGGGCAGGGACGGCTGAGCGTGCCGGTGCGAGACCTTCGGGACGCGCTGCGCCGACTGGACGAGGTCGGCAGGCTGTCGGTGGTCGACCGCGAGGTCGACCGCTCGTGGGAGGTCACCGCCGTCCTCGACCGCCTGGAGCGCGAGCACCGCTTCCCGGCGGTGCTGTTCCGGTCGATACGGGGCTTTGCCGATTGGTCGATCGCCGGCAACCTGTTCGCCAGCCGCGAGGCGATCGCGGCGCTGCTGGACGTGCCATCCGACCGCCTCACCCAGGAGATCGCTCAGCGGCTGGAGCGGCCGATCGACCCGGTGGTGGTCCCGGACGGGCCGGTGGCCGAGCACGTCCTGGAGGGCGACGACGCCACCCTCGACGCGCTGCCGATCCCCACCCACCACGAGCGCGACGCCGGCCCCTACCTCTCGTACGGGGTGGCGATCTGCACCGATCCGGAGAGCGGCGCCCGCAACGTCGGCATCTACCGGTTCATGCAGCGCGGACCGCGCGAGCTGGTGCCGTCGCTCACCTCGATCTCCAACATCGCCGACATCTTCGCCCGCCAGGAGGCCAAGGGCCGGCCCCTGGACGTCGCCATCGTCCCCGGCGTGAGCCCGCTGCTGGGGCTGGCCGCCAGCTACAAGGCGCCGCTGGGGACCGACGAGGTCGCCCTGGCCGGCGCGCTGGCGGGCGAGCCGCTGGAGCTGGTGCGCGCCAGGACCATCGATGTCGAGGTGCCGGCGCGGGCCGAGCTGGTCATCGAGGCGCGCATCCTGCCGGGGGAGCGGCACGCCGAGGCGCCGTTCGCGGACATGTCCCGCTCCTACAGCCGCCAGAAGCGCGGGCCGCTGGTCCAGGTGCGCGCCATCACCCACCGCAGCGACCCGATCCTCCAGCTCGCCTTCTCCGGCCACCCCGACGCCACCAACATGGCCGCCGTCTGCCACGAGGTGGCGATCTGGCGCGCGGTGCAGCAGTCCACCTCGTGCGTCACCGGCGTGCACGTGCCTGCCAGCGGCTACGGCTTCCACTGCTACCTGGCCGTGCGCAAGGTCCCCACGGTCGAGGGGCGCGAGCGGGGGGAGCACCGCAACGCCATGCTGGCGGCGGTCGGGGCGGTGCCGCAGATCAAGCTCGCCGTCGTGGTCGACGACGACGTCGACATCTACGACGACACCGCGGTGATCGGCGCGCTGGCCCGGCGCTTCCAGGCGGTCGACCCGGTCACCGGGGAGCGGCGCCTGCTGGTGCTGCCGAACCTGAAGGGCGCCAGCTACGACCCGTCCAGCTTCCACCGCGAGTACCCCAACGCCAAGCTGCTGGTCGACTGCACGCTGCGCAGCGACCTGAGCGACGAGCAGCGGGCGTCCTTCGAGGAGGCACGCTGCCGCGGCAGCGACGAGATCGACCTCGGCGAGTACCTGAGCGGCGGTTAGGCGCTCTGCGAGGCCTTGCCCGGGCGGTCGGGCCAGTCGCCACGGCGCCGGGCGCCGCTCTGGCAGGAGCACTCCAGGCTCATCTGCGCGGCGATCTCCTCGACGCCGGCGTGCAGCAGCTTCAGCCACTTCGGCAGGGTGGAGCGCTCCAGGCGGGCGCGCGGCCCGGCGATGCCGACCGACGCCACCGCGTAACCCTGCTCGTCCAGCAGCGTCATGGCGACGCCCCAGACGCCGATGTTGGTCTCCTCGAACGACCGTGCCCAGCCCTTGCGCCGGATCGTCTCCAGCTCCTTGCGGAGCTGGTCCGGGTCGTCGATGGTCGCCTTGCAGAGCTTCTCGAGCGGACTGGAGAGCACCCGCTCGATCTCCGCTGGCGGGAGAAAGGCCAGCAGCGCCTTCTGCTGCGCGCCCGCGTGCAGCGGCAGGTGGCGGCCGGGCTCGACCGACAGCCGCAGCGACTGCGGGCTCTCGACGCGTTCCAGGCAGATCGCCCGCAGGCGGTTCTCGCTCGGCACCACCAGCAGGGTCGTCTCACCCGTCTGGCCGCACAGCCGCTGGAGCACCGGCATGCTCACGGTGCGCAGGTCGGTGGAGGCCTTGGCGTTGCGCCCCAGCGCCAGCGCGGCCGGGCCGAGCCGGAAGCGCTTGGTGATCTCGTCGCGGACCACGAAGCGGTGGCGCTCCAGCGCGGCCAGGATCCGGTAGGTGGTCGGCACCGGCAGGTCGCACTCGCGGCCGATCTGCGTCGTGGTCCACTCCTGGCGCTCGGAAGTGAACAGGGCGAGCACGGCGAAGGTGCGTTCCAGGAGCTGCGGCGAGCTGGCGTCGACCTTGCGGTTCCCGCGCTGGCCCTTGGCGTCGCTGCGTTGGGTCTGGGTGTCCACGGTTCAACTTCCCATCGTGATCGATGCTCGAAGTCTACCGACATCTGACCACGTAGCGAAAGCTCTCACCAAATCGTGAAACTTCCCGCGTGAGCCTCCCATGGTGCGGCTCCCTTGACATCCATCGGACCGGCGCTGATAGTTGACTCGTTCTGCGACATCGACTTTCGCATTGTGAAAGCAGATGCGCGAAGGCGAAAGGACGGCCAGGTGACTCGACCGGATCTCAAGCTTCTCGAGGGCGCCATCGACATGCACGCGCACACCGCGCCGGCGCTGTTCCCGCGGCCGATCTACGACACCGACCTGGCCAAGGTCGCCCTCGACTACCGGATGCGGGGATTCGTCCTGAAGGACCACGATAGTGCCACCTTCCACCGCGCCTTCTATCTCAAACGGCAGTTCCCCGGGCTGGAGCCGATCGGCGCCATCGTGCTCAACCGTTCCGTCGGCGGCCTCGACCCGGCCGTCGTCCAGGCCGCCCTGCAATACGGCGCCAAGGTCGTGTGGATGCCGAGCAACCACGCCAAGCACCACGCCGAGTACTTCGGGATGCCGGACTACCCGCAGCTCGGCCGCACCAGGCCGCAGCTCCCCGGGCCCGGCGTCACCGTGCTCGACGACGACGGCAAGCTCAAGGCCGAGGTCCGCACCATCCTGGACCTCGTCGCCGAGGCCGGAGCGTGCCTGTGCACCGGCCACCTCGACCTGGACGAGGTCCGGCTGCTGCAGGACGCCGCCATCGATGCCGGCGTCCAGAAATTTCTCGTCACCCACGTGAACTGGGCCCTCTGCAAGAAGGACCTGGACCTCCAGCGCGAGCTGATCGGCAAGGGCGCCTACCTGGAGTACGTCGCCATCAGTTGCGTTTCGGCGACGTTCTACGAGCAGACACCGCACGAGCTTGCCGGCTGGATCATGGAAACAAAGGGTGACCATATCATTCTCAGCTCCGACCTCGGGCAGGGTTCCGGCCCGCCGCACCCCGAGGGCATCCGGATGCTGCTGTACTCACTGCTCGACGAGGGCGTCCCCTCCGACTACCTCGAGAAGATGACCAAGGCCAACCCCGCCTTCCTCACCGGCCTCAGTCCCTGATCCTCCCGGCGCCAGCCTCCCGGGTCCCCCCCCACCGTTCCGCGCCGCTCCCCGAGAGGGCGGCGCGGAACGCGCTCCGCGTGCCGCCTGAATCCTCACCACCACGCCGTCCGCTGAAGTTCCTTCTCGGTTGGAGGTGGCATGCCCAACTCTTTGAAGATCGCCTTGGCGGCGTTCCAGCAGGAGCGCGCCTGTGCTGGTTGCCCAAGTGCGTCTCTGACCCAGCCCAGTCGCCATAGGGTCTCCGCTTCGCGGCACCTGTCACGCATCTCCCGGTGGATCACCAGGCTCCGCTCGTAGAATTTGATCGCCGCACCGGGTGCGCCTGCCCGGTAATGAGCCTCTCCCAGATTGCTGATCGCCACGGCCTCGCCGAAGAGGTTCCCGCTCTCACGGCAAATCCTCAAGCTCTGGTCCAGGCAATCGATCGCGGCGGCGAAGTGCCCTTGATCGGAGTAGGTGAGCCCCAGGTTATTGAGTGCGGCTGACTCGCCGGCCGGATTGTGAATCCGATGAAAATGCCATCGGCTGCGCTCCAGGCACCCGATCGCACGGTCGAGTCGGCCCTGCTCTCGAAGTGCGGCGCCCAGGACACCGATCGAGACGTACTCCCAGAGGTCGTCCTCCAGTTCGGCGAAGATCCTGGTCGCCAGGTAGCAGTCGAGCATCCGCCGTATGGCGGCCTTCCGCCCTGCCTCCGGCTCGTCCCTGTCGGCCTGCTCACGGGCGAACAGCAGCAGGAGGCTGTGCATGCGGTAGCGGCGCCTCGTCGGTGTCTCCAGCAGCTGTGCGTCCACCAGTTGCTCGAGGGCCGCTTCGGCGATCGCCGACGAGCTGTCCAGGAGTGCCGCCGCCGTCCAGACCCCCCACGTCGGTCCCCCGGTGCAGCCCGAGCAGGCGGAACAGCCGGGCGGCAAGCCGTGCGCCCGCGATCCGTAGGGCCAGCGGCAGATAGTCGCATTGCCGCGCCAGATCCTCGGTCGCGCCGGGCTCGGAGTCGAGCCGAGCGTTACCGGACAGCTTGCCGAGCAGTCTGATCGCCTGCGCTGGAGGGAGCACGTCGAGGTGGAACTGGTGCGCCCCGTCCAGGGTGGTCATCAGTCGGCGGCTGGTGACGATCGCCGCGCAGGTCGGGCTGGCCGGCAGTAACGGCGGACGATGTCGTCATAGATCGACTGCGACACCAGCAGGACCAGGCTGGTGGTGCCGTGCGCCAACGGGCCGCGGAGCGCATCGGAATCGAGCAGCCGAAAGGCCACGTTGAGATCCTTGCTCGCGTGGCCGTGCGTGTCGCTGGCGACCTCGCCCGCGTGCAGGACGACCCGCAGCCGAAGCCGCAATCTCGGCGCCACGGTACGGTTGTGCCGGTTCAGGCCGCCAGCCAGCCGGAGGATCAGCCACGGAAGCACGCGGGTCTTGGGTATCTCGGCGCCCAGCAGGACCAGGACACCATCCCCCTGGTCGGTGCACAGATATTCGCCAGGTGCGATTCCCGCACGGCCGAGTGCCCGCTCGAGCTGGTGGTAGAGCGCCGACCGCATGTGGAGCCGATCGCTGTCACGCCGGTCAGGCCGGGTGTACCCCTCGATATCGAGCGCGAGAATGGTCCGATGTACCGGCTCACCGAGCCACGAAACCCTGGCCACCGACTGCCCACCCCGATGCTCGTGGCCGTTCCCTTCGTCCGTGCCCAGTTTAACCCGCTGCTTGCAACTTTAGGGCGATTAGAGCTGATAAGAATATCCTAGAGTTTGATGGGCAGATGAATGTAGATACCCTCACTTAGAAAATTGCTTGAGTTGAGAGTTTTGTAACTGTTCAGGACCGGGCGAGAGCTGGCTGCCGAGGGTCGTCCTCGAATAGCCGCCGAAGCACGGCCATGGGAACCAGCGACGGCCTTGGCGTGTAGCAGTGACAGTGGACGTCGGCTGGGTGGAGGAGCAGCACATGGCAGCCCGCACCGGCACGCGGACGGTGGCGCTCGCGGCGGCGCTTGCCGTGGTGGTCGTGGGCTGCTCGCGGCAACCGCAGGCCACCCCGACGCCAGCGTCCACCTCGCAACCCGTCGCCGCCCCGGCAGCAGACCCCAAGCGGTGTCCGGTGACCATCGCCAACGGCAACGGGCCACCCGGCGAGCGGCCCAGCCCCCAACATCACGGCAACGGCGCGCTGTGGACCGTGCTCCCGCCTGACGGCATTGACAAAGGAGGCACCCCGGAGCCCGACGGCTCGACCAGCCAGAAGTACCCGTGGTGGACGGTGGGCACCACGGGCGAGCTCACCATCCAGGGCCGGCGGGTGGACGCCTCGGCGGCGCCGCTGCGAGCGCGGATCAACAGCGGGGTGCCCGAAACCCCCTTCGCCGAGGTCCCTGGCGGCCGCTTCTGGTCCAGCGGGATCTACTTCCCAACCGAGGGTTGCTGGCAGGTCACCGGCAGGGTCGGGCGCACCAGCCTGACGTTTGTGGTGTTCATGGCCACGCCGTGACGGCGGTCGCAGGGCCCACGCCTTGTGTCCATGGGCAATCAGCCTGGCCGGGGTTCTTGATGGGGTCCGGTCGCCGCGCCGCGGCCGGGTCGACGCTGGGACGACCGCTGGTGTAGCTGTGCACGCTGACCCATGGCAAGCGGGCGTGACCGTTGGTTGCCCAGGAGGCCGCGATCGGTTCCCCGATTCTGATCTGGAAGCCACCGTGGCGGTCCAGGCCGCGGTCATCGCCGAGCTACGCGCGGGCCGAGCGGCGTGCCGCCGAGCGGGCCCAGGATCGCCGGCCCGGCAAGCAGCCGGCGCCCCCGGCGCGCACCTGGCCCAGGTCGCTACGTTACGGTCAGCACCTGACCAAGGATGATGGTATAGACTAGGAGTCTATATCGAGGTGGGGAGCTTATTGATCGCGTCGCGGGAGGACTCCCATGGCAGAGACCGCCATCGCCAAACTGTTCCGCAACGGCAGGAGCCAGGCTGTCCGCCTGCCCCAGCAGTTCCGCTTCGCCGGGGACCGCGTCCGTATTCGCCGCCTGGGACGTGGGATCCTGCTGGAGCCGCTTGTGACCGACGTGGCCGAGTGGTTCTCGGAGCTCGACCGCTATGACAGCGAGCCGTTCATGCCCGAGGGTCGCAATCAGCCCGTCACCCCAGCCCGCGTGGTCTTCCAGTGAGCTACCTGCTGGATACCAACGTCTGCATCGCGCTCATCAACCACAGTCCGGCAACCGTCCGGCCTCGCCTGGAGCAGGTGATCAAACAGGGTGAAGCGGTCGCCGTCTCCACGGTTGTGGCATTCGAGCTGTGGTACGGAGCCGCCAAGAGCGCCCGCCGCGACGCCAACGAGCAGCGGCTGGAGACATTCTTTGCCGGTCCGCTGGAGCTCCTGTCCTTCGATGACGACGACGCCCGCGCCGCTGGCGAGATCCGAGCGACGCTGGAGGCAGCGGGGAGGCCGATCGGCGCCTACGATCTGCTGATTGCCGGCCAGGCGCTGCGACGCGGGCTGACCCTGGTCACCGCCAACGTGTCGGAGTTCTCTCGCGTGGCCGGGCTGCGTTGGGAGGACTGGGCCTGACCCGCACAGCGTTAGCCGCCGGGGTCTCGACTGCCGTCAGTCCGTGGCTGCGCTGCCGTTGAGGCGCTGGGCGGCGTCCTGGATGGATTTGACGATGAAGTGATAGCCGGTACAGCGGCAGAGGTTGCCGGCGATGCCGTGGCGGATCTCGTCCTCGGTGGGGTTGGGGTTGGACTCCAGGAGAGCCTTGGTGGCCAGGATCATGCCGGGGGTGCAGAAGCCGCACTGCAGGCCCTGGTTCTCGACGAAGGCCTGCTGGATGGGGTGCAGGTCGTCGGGCCCGGAGCTGAGCGCCTCGATGGTGGTGATCTCGGCGCCGTCGACGTCGGCGGCGAGCAGGCAGCACGACTTGACGGTCCTGCCGTCCAGGAACACCGTGCAGGCGCCGCAGTTGCCGGTAGCGCAGCCGATGTGCACCCCTGTGAGGCGCAGCCGCTCGCGGAGCATGTCGGCGACGATCATCCGGGTGTCGATCTCGACCTGCTGATCGACACCGTTGACGCGGACGTGGATGGTGGTCTTCACGATCGGGCCTCCGCGTTCGAGGAGCTGGCAGCGACAGGACCGGCCGCCTCGCGCAGGGCGCGCTTGGCGAACACCGAGGCCATCTCGCGGCGGTAGGTCGCGTCCGACATGAGGTCGCCGGTCGCGTCCCGGGCGGCCTCGTGAACGGCCTCGCCGACCCGGCCAAGGGACTGCTCGTCGACGCCGTCGCGGAGCTCCTCGGTGGCGTCGACCACCACCGGCTTGGGCCCGACGCCGCCGAGGGCGACCGTGGCCACGGAGCGGTCGCCGGCCACCACGGCGGCGGCGTTGACGATCGCGAAGCTGCCCTCGACCCGCGCCAGCCGCTGGTAGGCGGTGCGCCAGCCGTCCGCCAGCTTGGGGACGGTGACGGCGGCGACGATCTCCTCGGGCTCGCGGCTGGTGAACATCAGGTCGATGAAGAACTCGTCGGGCGTCAGCGTGCGCTGGCGCCAGGCGCTGGCCAGGGTGATGGTGGCGCCGGCGGCCGCCAGCGCCGGCAGGTAGTCGGCGGCCGGGTCGGCGTGGGCGACGCTGCCGCCGATGGTCCCGCGGTTGCGCACCTGGACGTCGCCGACCACCCGGGCCGCGGCGGCCAGCAGGGGAGCGTGGCGCTGGATCAGCGGGTCGCCGGCGACCCGGTGGTGCCGCACCATCGCGCCGATGACGATCTCGCCGTCGCGCTCGATGACCTGGGTCAGCTCGGGGACCCGGTTGAGGGACAGCACCTTGGTGGGCCGCACGATCCCGAGGTTCATCATCGGCAGCAGGCTCATGCCGCCGGCCAGGACGGTCAGGTCGTCGCCGTCGCCAGCCAGCAGGTCCAGCGCCTCGGCAAGGGAGCCCGGCGCGTGGAACTCGATTTCGTTGGAAATCATGGCGTCACCTCGGCCTTCCGATCCACCGGGGCACCCCCTCGGAGTTCCCCGGACCCCTCCGCGGCCCGCGCGTCCCGCAGCGCTCTCCACACCCGGCTCGGCGTCAGCACCAGCTCGTCCAGTTGCAGGTCCAGTTCGGGGAAGGCGTTCTCGATCGCGCCGCACAGCGCGCCGAGGGTGGCGCCGACACCCGACTCGCCGACGCCCTTCATCCCGAGCGGGGTGAACGGCGACGGGGTCTCCTGGTGGCCCAGCTCGAACATGGGCATCTCCACCGCGGTCGGGATGGTGTAGTCCATCAGCGTGGCGGTGTGGAGCTGCCCGTCCTGGCCGTAGGCGATCTGCTCGAACATCGCGCCGCCGATGCCCTGGGTGATGGCGCCGTGCAGGTTGGCGGCCACCAGCCTCGGGTTGATCTGCCGCCCGGCGTCGTCGACCAGGCAGTAGCGCAGGACCTTGACGTAGCCGGTCTCCTCGTCGACCTCGACCACGCAGGCCGCAGAGCCGTTGGGCCAGGCCGGGTAGTTGCTGAAGCGCCCCTGCTTCTCCGGCTGGTGGTAGACGTTGCCCATCCGGAAGTAGCGGGTGGATTCGAGCCCCGGCTCCTCGTCCTCGGCGAACTCGCCGAACGGGAACCGGTAGATCTGGTTCACCACCTCGTCGAAGGAGACCGAGGTGCTGGGGGCGCCCTTGACGAAGATCCGGCCGTCGCGGGCGTCGATGTCCTGGACGTCGGCCTCCAGTATCTTGCTGGCCACCCGGAACAGCTTCTCCCGCAGCTCGACGGAGGCCTTCTGGGTGGCCGAGCCGCCGTACATGGTCCCGCGGGAGCTGTAGTTGCCGAGCCCATAGGGGCAGACGTCGGTGTCGCCCTGGATCACCTTCACGCGCTCGAACTCGCAGCCGAGGTACTCGGCGGCGATCTGCGCCATGGTTGTCTCGTTGCCGCAGCCCGGCGAGGTGATGCCGGTCAGCACGGTGACCTCGCCGGAGGGGGCAACGCGCACGGTGGCGCCGTCGTAGGCGGAGATCATCACCGCGCCAGGCATGGCGCAGCCCTCCGGCGTCAGCTCCTGGCCGATGCCGAGCCCGATCCGGCGCCCCTGGGCCCTGGCCTCGGCCTGGAGCTCGGGAAAGCCCGCGTAGTCCACCATCTCCAGCACCTTGCGCATGGTGCCGTGGTAGTTGCCGCTGTCCAGGACCGCGCCGGTCGGCTGCGGGTAGGGGAACTCGTCGGGCGGGATGAAGTTCCGCAACCGCACCTCGGTGCGGTCCACGCCGGTCTCGCGCGCGACCCTGTCCATGACCCGGTCCATCACGAAGGAGGCCGAGTCCTTGCCGAAGCCCCGGTAGGCGTTCCACGGGCACTTGTTGGTGACCACCACAGAGAGCTGGATCCGCGCGTTGGGGATCTTGTAGCAGGTCGGCAGGCAGTAGCCGGTGACGAACGACTGGCCCCAGCCGAGCAGGGCGGTGGGCGCGCCCACGTCGGCGATCACCCGGATGTCGATGGCGTCCACCACGCCGTCGTCGTCGAAGGCCACCTGGTAGGACAACTTCACGTCGCGCGAGTGCCCGGTCGCCTGGAAGTTCTCGTCCCGCTCCTCGATCCATTTGACCGGCCGGCGCAGCTTCATCGACAGGTAGGCGACCAGCGGCTCCTCCTGGAAGGGCGGCTGTTTGAGGCCGAAGGCGCCGCCGACGCGCGGCTGGATCACGCGGATGCTGTTCTCGGACAGGCCCAGCGTCTCCGCGAGGAAGGTCCGCAGCGGGTGCGGGTTCTGGGTCGACTCCCAGTAGGTGAGCTGCTGATGGAAGTGGTCCCAGGAGGCGAGCACGCCGCGCGCCTCCAGCGGGACGCCGGTGATGCGCTGCGAGCGGGCCACACCGCTGGCGACCCGCTTGGCGCCCGCCAGCGCCGCCTCCACGTCGCCGGCGCGCCAGTCGCGGCTGATCAGCAGGTTGTCGCCCCAGTCGGGCTCGACCAGCGGCGAGCCCGGCTCCAGCGCCCGCTCGGGATCGGTGACCGCCGGCAGGACCTCGTAGGAGACATCGATGAGGTCGCGGGCCCGGGTGGCCGTGTACTTGTCCTCGGCGACCACCGCGGCGATCGCCTCGCCGACGTAGCGGACCCGATCCGGGGTGAGCGCATACCAGCGCACGCCCTTGGCGCCGATCTCCCTGGTGTTCCACGCCTCCGGGATCGGCCGCATGGCCGAGCGCGCCTCCTCGCCGGTCATCACGTAGAGCACACCCTCGAGCGCCTCGGCGGCCGAGGTGTCGATCGAGGTTATGCGCGCGTGCGCGTGCGGGCTCCGCAGGATCGCCACGTGCGCCATGCCAGGGAGCTCGACGTCGCTGACGAAGGTCCCCTTGCCGAGGGCCAACTCCACGTTGGTCAGGCCCGCGTAGCTGGCCCCCACGTGGGTGAAGTCGCTGGAGGCCGAGGTCGAGTTGGGGATCACCTGTGTCATCGCGCTCCTCCGGGTGCGGCCGCGATCTCCGGCGGCGGTCAGCCCTCTGTCGAGGTGGCGCGCCGCTCGCCGAGCAGCTTGTCCACGTTGCGGATGGCCTCCATGACGACCTGCTCGGCCTTGGCCGAGATGATCCGGTGCCCGAAGGTGGCGATGCGGCCGGTCACCTGGAAGTCGGCCACGATGTCGACCTCGGTCTCTTCGTCTTTCTCCGAGAGCCCGAACTGGAGGTTCGCCTTGACGCTGGAGCCGAGCGCGCGGTCCTGGCCCTGGCTCTGGAGCGTGAGGCGGCTGCGCGGCTCGATGTCGCCGACCACGGTGTGCAGCCACAGTCGAACTCGCGCTCGCCCCGCATGTCGAGGTCGTGCACGCCGGGGATGCAGCCGGCCACGGTCGGGACGTCGTCGACCAGCGCCCACACATCGGACAAGGGAGCCTGGATCCGGGCATTGCGCTTGAATTCCATGCGGGTCCTCCTGGCTGGCACGGTGAGTCGCGAGCAGCAGTGTCGCCACTGATCAGATTCACGGCTGCTGGATAATGACGGCGTGGGATCGCTGAGCGAGGACGGCCTAACGTCAGGCGCTTTGCGCACCATCGAGAAGAAAATTGGGTGGCGCCGGAAGTGTCGAGGGGCCATCCTGCTCGGAGCGGTAGCGGCCACCCTTTGGTTCTGGCCCATTGAGGATGTGCTGTGAGGCGAGCGTACAAATTTCTCTTGCGACCCACTGGACAGCAGGCCGCCGCGCTGGCTGCGTGCGTGGAAGACCACCGGCAGCTCTACAACGCGACGCTTGAGCATCGACGCACCGCCTACCGGATGCGCGGGGTCATCATCAGGTACTGCCAGCAGTCCGCCGAGTTGAAGGACATCCGCCGCGGGGATCCGGCCGGGCAGGGCCGCTGGTCGTTCTCCTCCCAGCAGGCTACCTTGCGCCGGTTGGACAAGGCGATGGCCGCGTTCTTCCGCCGCCTTCGCGACGGCGGTGCGCCCGGCTATCCCAGATTCAAGGGCTCTGGTTGGTTCGACTCGGTGACGTGGCCATCTGACGGTGACGGGTGCCGCTGGTATCTGATCCTGGCCTGCGACGATGTTCCCTCGCACCCTTTCCCTGCGACCGGTGCGGCTGTAGGGCTCGACATGGGCATAACGAACCTGGTGACAACCTCCGACGGCGAGCACATCGCCAATCCCCGTCACCTCGCGGAGTCGGCAAATAAGATTGCTCAGGCCCAGCGAGACCTTATCCGCAAGAATCGCGGCAGCAACCGTCGCCGCAAGGCACGCCGGCGCGTTGCGACTCTCCACCGAAAGGTTCGATGCCAACGGCTCGACCACGCCCATAAGGTCGCCGTCGGGCTGGTGCGCCGCTATGACTTGATCGTCTGCGAGGACCTGCGCATCGCTAACATGACCCGCTCGTCTGCCGGGACAGTCCAGGTCCAAGGGCAACGGGTGGGGGCCAAGTCCGGGCTGAACCGAGCTATCCTTGATGCGGCTTGGGGGGTGTTCCTGTCCGTGCTCGCGAGCAAGGCTGAAAGCGCCGGTCGCGTTACACAGTCGAACTCGCGCTCGCCCCGCATGTCGAGGTCGTGCACGCCGGGGATGCAGCCGGCCACGGTCGGGACGTCGTCGACCAGCGCCCACACATCGGACAAGGGAGCCTGGATCCGGGCATTGCGCTTGAATTCCATTCGGGTCCTTTCGATGCTGGTGGCAGGAGCCTAGCAGCATGTGATCATCGCTTCCACATCATGAAACCCTATTGACGCTGGTGAGAGAAGTTCTCAGGATCGGGGCATGACCGAACAGCGCTTCTGGCATCCCTTCGCGGACGGACGCCGCTACGTCGACGCCACCGCCAGCCTCTGGTACTGCAACGTCGGCCACGGCCGGCGCGAGATCGCCGACGCCGCCGCCGAGCAGATGCGCCGCCTGGAGGCGTACTCGACCTTCGGCGACGTCGCCAACCCGCCGGTCCTGGACCTGGCCGAGCGGGTGGCCGGCTGCGCGCCGGTCGACGAGCCCCGGGTGTTCCTCACCAGCGGCGGCTCCGACTCGATCGACACCGCCGTCAAGCTCGCCCGCCGCTACTGGCAGGCCAGGGGCGAGCGCGACCGCACCCTGGTGGTCTCCAGGACCGGCAGCTACCACGGCATGCACCTGGCCGGCACCAGCCTGGCGGGCATCGAGGCGAACCGGGCCGGCTACGGCGCGCTGATGCAGGGCGTGGACTCGGTCCCGTGGGACTCGGCGGAGGCCCTGGGCGAGCTGATCGCCCGGGTCGGCCCCGAGCGCGTGGCCGCCTTCTTCTGCGAGCCGGTGATCGGCGCCGGCGGGGTCTTCCACGCGCCGCCGGGCTACCTCTCCAAGGTCCGCGACATCTGCCGGGAAGCCGGCGTGCTGTTCGTGGCCGACGAGGTGGTGACCGGCTTCGGCCGGGTGGGCTCGTGGTTCGCCAGCGAGCGCTTCGCCCTGGACCCCGACCTGATCGTCTGCGCCAAGGGCATCACCTCCGGCTATCTCCCGCTCGGCGCGGTGATCGCCGCTGGCCGGGTGGCCGAGCCGTTCTTCGACGGGACCGTGGGCATGTGGCGCCACGGCTACACCTATTCAGGGCACGCCACCGTGGCCGCCGCCGCCCTGGCCAACCTCGACATCATCGAGCGCGAGGGTCTCCTCGAGCGGTCCAGGTCGCTGGAGCTGGAGCTGGCCGCCGCGCTGCGGCCGCTGGAGTCCCACGACCTCGTCACCGAGGTCCGGGTGGCCGAGGGCGTGCTCGCCGCCGTGCAGATCGACCCGGCGGCGATCGCGGAGGATGCGTCCCTGCCGCCGCTGGTGATCACCAGCGACGAGCTCGGTGAGCTGGCCGATGGGCTCCGCAAGGCACTGGACGAGGTCAGCGAGGCCGCCTGACGGTTGGCGCTGCTGCTCCATGGCACAGGCGCTCTTGGGGGGCCGTGGGGGGCGCCACTGTCAAGCGCCCCCAGATGGTTTGACACCCTGACGCGCGGCGAGGCTACCACCCTGGTCGGCCAGGTGGGGGGCCGTTTTGCTTGCGGGCGCGGACTGTGCTTCCCTACGGCCATCGAACCGCATCCCGCTTCCTGACTCCCGGCGCCCGATCCTCAATCCCCACCTTGCGCCTGGTCGAGTCCGATGCTCCCCGAGGCGCTCGCCGCCTGGCCTGCGGCTGACCACCCGGCCGAACGTCGACCCCGGGAGGGGCGATGTCGGACGAGTACGTGTCCAGCGCGGAGGCGGCCAAGTTGCTTGGCCTGGCGCGTGGCACCCTGCCCGCGTGGCGGAGCAAGGGCGAGGGGCCGGCGTTCTACCGCTTCGGCCGGTCGATCCGCTACCGGCGGTCCGAGCTCGAGGCATGGGCGGCGGATCGCCGCCGCGAGGCGATCAGGGCGCAGGTGGCCGAGACCCGTGCCCGCGACGGGCTACCGCGCCACGTGGAAGATCCCGCCGTGCTCGATCGTGTCGCGGCGATGGTGGCCGGGGGCGGCGATGACCGTGGCTGAGCAGGCTTGGGAAGTCACGTTCGAGGGCGGACACGTCGAGGTCGCGTCCGGCGCCACGGTCCTCGAGGCAATCATCGCGGCCAGTAAGCAGGCCGACCAGGGGCGGCCGAAGCATCTCCGGGCGCTCCGGTGCAGGCCCGTCGAGACCGCCGAGGGCGAGGCATGAGCGCCTGCCGGTCGTGCGAGGCGCCGCGGTGGCGCATGCCCGAGCGAGACCTTTGATGGCGCACGAGTCCGCCGCCCTGACCTACCTCCGGCGGCGCCCGCACAAAGGTCAGGCGCCCACCGCGGCGGGCGCCCTGGTCATGACCGGTCGCCAGGCTAGCACGTCGGTAGCCGTCAACCGGCCCTTGACGCGAAAACGGCGCCGGCGCGAGCGCGAGAATCCCGACTACCTCGAGTTTGCCCGCCGGGTGATCCGGGCCGCGGCACGGCGCGCGGGTGAGGACATCGAGGCGCTCCCCGACCTGGTCACCCTCGGCCGCGAGCTCGACGCGGCGATTGCCGCCGCCGTCACTCGCCTACGCGCGGCGGAGGGTCACTCATGGGCCGAGGTCGCCGCGCGCCTTGGCACCACCCGCCAGGCGGCCCAGCAGCGCTACGGCGGTCGCCATGCTGACTGACGACCTGGCGGCACGTGTCGAGGCGGCCGTCGGCGCGGATCGTTACCGCCCGACCGATGCCGACGTCGCCCACCGCGAGGGCTTCTGGAACTACGTGCTCGAGCAGGCCCAACCATGGCATCGGGACCACCTGACGCGCCTCTACCGCGTCTGGGGCGAGGCGAATGCCAAGTGGTACGAGGGTGCGCTGGTACCGCCGATCCTGCTGCTGGCCGAGCCGTCCGCGCCTGCGATCTACGGGCAGTGCTCGGTTGTCTCGAGCTACGGCGCCCGGTCCGAGATCCGCATCCGCCCGTCCCTACTACGCGGGACGCATCCCCACGTCACCCGCCGGGGCGAGGGCGCCAACCGGTTTGCTGACGACGTGCTCCTGCATGAGCAGGTCCACCAGTGGCAGTGGGAGGCGCTCGGCGGCACGGACGATGGCTACCACGGCCACGGCTCGACGTTCCGGGACAAGGCGAACCAGATCGGCGCGGCGCTCGGCATCGGGCCGGTCCGCACCTGCAAGCGCCGCGGACCGGACGCTGACCTCCCGTCGTGCTCGGCATGGCCGCACAACGTTCGCCCACCCGACCACTACCAGGGCGCCTACGTCCCACCTAGCGGAGACACCGACCCTGAGACCGTCGCCCACCACCTGGCCGAGCGGTACGGCGCCGCGGTGCTACGCCGTGCCCTCGAGCTCACGACTGACCGAGACCAGGAGGGGAGGTGACCAGATGGAGGAGCTGCACGAGCACCTACTGCACGAGCACAACGCTCCGGTCGACATGCTGACCGGGCCGACCGCGTACAAGGCCGAGGTGCTGGCCAGGCTGCACGTTGACATTCACGACGACATCCATGATGACGACCGGCGGCTGACGCCGGACTCGCACGTCGTCACGTTCTAGCTCGGCGCCATGACCCGACAGACCACAAGCCGAACGAAAGGGGAAGAGAGAGGCAAATGTGGCAGACGATATCAAATTCGATCCCGACGTCTTCGCGCCCACCGACGGCGGCGAGGTCGTCGATTTCACCAGCATGGTCGCCGCGGAAGAGGCGACCGTCCCGAGCGGCAACTACGTCATGCGCGTCACTGCGCTCGATTGGGGCAAGACTGGCGAAAATTCCAAAAACCCCGGCGCGCTCAAGCTAACCGCGACGTTCGAGGTCGCCGCCGGACCGCACCAGGGCGCCATCCTCAAGCGGATTTACACGTTCAGCGAGGCGGCGCTCCCCAGTCTGTTCTCTCTCTGCGCGGCCAGCGGGAAGTTCACCGATGACGAGCTCGCGGGCAAGGTCAAGCGGGCGGAGCTCCACCGCAAGTTGACCGGGGCCGTGATCGTGGCGCCGGTCAAGCAAAAGGCGGATGAGCTTTCCGACCGCGCCGACGGCATGCGCTCTGAGATCGGTTTCAGGGTCTTCAGCCTCAAGAGTCCGCGGGGTCAGCGCGCCGCGGAGGAAGCCGGCTACGACCCCCTCGCGCCGTAACACCCGAGCGCCCACCTGGCTCCGGCCAGGTGGGCGCCCTCCCTCTCCCACCCAGCATACCGACCCGAGTCCCGAGGCTTGACATGAAGCCGCCCGGCCGAAGCGCCGCGGCGCAGGAGGTGAACGCCGACGACGGAAATGGAGGTGCGCCATGCCCACGGTGCGCCGCGGGGCGCCGCCCCCGGAATGGGGATGGTTGGCCGCAGACAAGGAACGGCCCGAGGCGTCAGCCCCGGGCCTGCTCCGTGATGGAGACGGTGCCGCCGACGAAAACGGCACCACCAGGGTAGGGAATGGCGCCGAGGATGACCAGCAAACGCCGGATGGTGGTAACGAGCTCCGGGCGGCGCTCGAGTACGCAGTGCAGGGCCGGCGGGTGGTGCCCGTATACGAGCTCGCCGCGGACGGCACCTGCACCTGTCGCCGCGGGGCCGGGTGCGCCCACCCTGGCAAGCACCCGCGGATCACCAGGTGGCAGCACCGAGCGTCCGCCGATCCGGCGGTCATCGGCGGGTGGTGGCGCAAGTGGCCGAGCGCCCGCGTCGGCATTGCGACCGGCGAAGGGTCGGGCGTGATCGTGCTGGACGTCGACCCGCGGTCCGGCGGGCATGCGGCGCTTGCCGAGCTCCAGCGCTCCCACGGCATGCTCCCGGCCACCCTGACCGCCACCACACCCTCGGGCGGCGAGCACCGCTACTACCTGCACCCTGGCGGAGCCGTCGGTAACTCGAGCGGCGAGCTCGGGCCCGGCCTGGACGTCAGGGGCGACCGCGGGATGGTGGTCGCGCCGCCCACCATCGGGCGGCACTGGTCGGTGCTGATCGCCCCGGCGCCCCTACCCCCCTGGCTGGCCGAACTGGTAACGGCCGCTCCCAAGGATGCCGGCCAGGGTGGGGGGGCGGACCCTCCCGACGTCGACGACCTGGCACCACCCGGGGCCGCCATGCCCCGCGGGCAGGCGGCGCTCGAGGGCGAGGCGGAGCGTCTGCGCCAGGCGCCCGAGGGGGAACGCAACGCGGCCCTCAACCGGGCCGCCTTCCGGCTGGGGCAGCTTGCCGCGGAGGGTGACATCGCGCCCGATGTCATCTCGAGCGAGCTCGAGACCGTCGCCGCAGACATCGGTCTGGAGGCGCCCGAGATAGCCGACACGATCGGCTCGGGCATGGGCGCCGGGATGCGCCACCCGAGAGCCGACTCCGGCGGCGAATCCGCCGCGCCCGACGACGACGCGCCGCACCTGGCCGCCATCCCGGCCTACCCGACCGCCGAGCTCGGCGGACCGGTTGCGGCCCTGATCGCGGCGACGCCGGCACTGCCCGCCGCACTGGTCGGTGGCGCCGCCCTGGCCGGCTTGGCTGGCGCCCTTGGGCCGATGGCCGAGCTCGAGGTACGCAGCGGCTGGGCGGAGCGCGCCATCATCTGGGCCCCGCTCATCGCCCCGCGAGGCGCCGGTAAGTCGCCAGCGCAGGCGGTCGCCCTCGGACCGCTACGGGCCGACGACGCGCGCCTCGATGCCATCTGGCGGGCGGCTGACCGGGCCGGGACCGACCCTCGCCGGCTGGTCGGCGATACCACCCTGGAGGCGCTGGCGCGCACCCTGGCCACCCGGGACGGTGCCGCCCTCCTGGACGCTGACGAGCTCACGATCGTGCTCCGCGGCTGGGGCGAGTACAAGGGCGCCGCCTCCGGTGACCGCGCCCGCGCGCTGGAGCTCTGGACCGGTGCGCCCTGGACCTTCCAGCGGGTGACCGCCAAGACCGACATCCACATCCCGCGCCCGACGCTGGCCATCGTCGGCGGACTGCAACCGGAACTGGCCGGCCTACTCGGGGATGCGACCGACGGCTACCGGCCGCGGTGGTTGCCCCACCTGGCCACGCTGGACCCCGAGGCGCAAGCGGCGGACGGCCACAACGGGCAGGGCGTCGCCGCCTGGGCCGAACGCCTTGACGAGCTCGGCCGACGGCGCTACCGGTCGCGGATCTGGACGCTCGACCACCTTGGCCGGGCGCGATTCGAGGGTGCCCGCCAGGGGTGGAAGCGTGCCAGCGTGCGAGGGCTGGAGAGCGCCAGCGTCTCGGCCGCCATGGTCAAGGCGGACGTGCAGGCGGCGCGGATCGCGCTGGTCCTGGCCGAGGGGATCGACCCCGGCCGGGGAGGGCCGATCCCGCCCGAGGCGCTGGAGGGCGCCCTCGCCCTGATCGGCTTCACCCTCGGATGCTGGCGGGCCCTCGAGGTCGGTACGGGCCTGCGGTTGACCGCTCGGGACGCTCGCCTGGATGCGGCGGTTGACGAGCTCCGTGTCTGGCTCGAGCAGCACGGCGGGGTGGCGCTCCGCTCGCGGCTGGCGCAGGCGCACGTGGCTGGCGTCCGTTCTAGCCGGGACCTGGACACCCTGCTGACCGCCTACGGGCAGGTGTACCCGGGCACGGTCCGCCAGGTCCAGCCGAGACCGCAGGGGGGCCGGCCAGGGGTGGAGGTGCGTGCACCCCGCCGGGCCTGAGCTACCCGCCTTCGCGCTTGCGCCGGAGCCAGGCCAGTAGCTCGGATCGGCGGTACAAGGCGCGTCGCCCCGCGTAGCCAGCAACAGGCGGTCCGGTGCCCGCGACGCGCCAGCGGCGGAGGGTCCGTGCGGACACCCGGATGACCTCCGCCGCTTCCGGCTCGGTCAGGAAGGGTTCCTCCTCCGCGCTGGTCATCGGCCAAGTCTGGCCAACAGTGGTTGCACTGTCATGGAAGCGGGCCGGTTCTGGCCAGTGCTGACCCCATTGACCGTGAATGGCCGCTCGGCAGAGAATCGCCTGTCTACAGCAAGTGCCCCGGCGCAGAGGGTGTCTGCCCGGGGCCGGCCGACACCCCGGGAGGTGCCGACATGCAGGAGCCTACAGGCTTCCATCCGCTCCAGCGCTACGACCTGGAGCCAACCCCGCAGCCCGAAGCGTCCGACATCATCGAGGGCGTGACGGCCGTCCTGGAGGTGGCCGTCGAGCTCGCGCAGCCAGGGCGGACCGCCGCGCGCACCCTCACGGTCCTGAGCCGTCTCATGGCCGCGGCCGACGGCCATGTGACCCCTGACGAGCTCCTGGCGTCACTGCGCCGGTTGGTTCAGGATTGGCGGTCGTCATGAAGATCACGATCTGCCGCAGCACCGGCAGGGTCCAGACCACCGTCATGCGGTCGCTGGACTCCGATCAGCGGCGACTGATCGTGAGCATCCCATGGGACCAGCCGCCCACCGTCACGCTGGCGACCATCCGCGACCAGCTCACGCCCGAGGAGCACGCCGAAGTTGCCGCTGCGTTCGGACTCCGAGAGGGAGCGCAATGAGGTATTTCATCCCGCCACTACTGGCGCTTGTGCTGGCGGCATCGCTGGCTGCTTGTGCAGGCGGTAACAGTCACTCGGCATCCGCCACCACCGTCCCCACAACCGCCGTTGCATCGACAACGACCGCGGCGCCAGCAACAACCGCAGTCTCAGAACGGCTGGAGCACTGGCGCGAGGTGGTTGCAGATATGAATTGTGACGAGCTTGCGACCATCGAAAAGCAACGCATGGCCATTCAATTTAACGATCAGGCGGAATCGCTGATTGCGATTCACGACCGCCAAGCCAAGCTGCACTGCCCCTTCTAACCGCACGCTGCAAAGCGCCCGTCTCCGCCTGGGGCGGGCGCTTTCATCTGGCTTGACAACGTGGGAGCATACGCGCTACGGGACTTCGGCGCAGGCGGTTACCGATGGAGGAGTTTTTCGAGCGGGCAGTCCAGAAATACGCTGCTGCGGAGGCAGACCGCGCAGAACGGTATCGTCAAATGCGCTACGCCAAAGAGCAGCAATTGATCGAGGATGCCATCGAGGAAGTCGAACGGCTCACGGGGTTACTGATTCCCTACCTTGACTGGACCGTATTTCTGCCGGAGTTTGTGCAATACGACTTTGGCGCCAATGCGCGAGCCGAGATTGTGCCCGAACGCAACGTGACCCTGTACTATTTCGCAAAGCGGGTGTCGGTGAACACTGGTCCCGCCAGTCGCGTGATCGGCGTTCGCACCTATACGACGCACTACGGGAAGCGCTATTGCTTCCGAAAACCCATTAGCCGTGTGGAGGATCTTGGCGAATTGTGCGCGCTGCCCCCAGCGTGTGATGCAGCGATGGCGCAGATTGCCGCCCGGTATCCTGATTATAAGACCCGTCCAATCGACGTGAGGGATTTCGTATGAGTGAGTTTGTCAGTGCGAGCGAGATTGCAAAGCTCGGCACTGCGCGGAGCGTCAAGGCGCAGTTTGGTTGCACCATTCGGGAGGCAGAGCGGAGCCTTGTGCTGGCACTGCGCAGGATGGCGCAGGGTCAGGGTGCGGCAACCATTGAAGCGCCGGCTCGTGTGGCAGTCCGAGAGCCTGACCCTCCACCCACACCCGCCAGTGCAGAGCAGCAGGCATTTTCCGCGCGCGTCAATCGCTACCTCAAGCCTGCGGAGCCGAGTGTTGACGAGCGCCAATACCAGCAATGGGAAGCGCGTCAGGCCGAAGTGGTCAAGCAAAATATCAAGCACGGTTACGGTGCTCAATACCAGGCGGATCGGCCAGCGAATGCGGAGGATTAGCAAAGTGCGAAATAATGCCAGGGACTTGACCGCCGATGAGATTGTGGAGATCGGCGACGTGGTCGCCATCCGCGAGTATTTCGGATGCACGACACCTACTGCTGCGCAATGGCTCTTGCGGGCGACTCGGATGGTGAAACGAGGGAGCGGTGCCGAGTATTTGGAGCGCCCGCCAGTCGTGGAGTATCCGTCGGCAATGCCAGAGCGCCCGAGCACAACGGATCTTCCGCCATCCCGCGATCTCGCGTATGAGCAGCTCGTGGAATTCATCGCCAAGCAAAACGCTCGGTACAGTGCGCTCAATGCGCAATGGGCTAGGACGGTGAGAGATTCCCATGATTGACCTTGCGACCATTGCGCTTGCTGAGGGGCAGCCGACGGTTCTCAAAGCCGCAGGCATCGGCGACTACGCGCATCCTGTCTACGGCAAGTTGCAATTCACCAGGGAGCGGTTGCAGCGGTTAGCGGACAGTGTGAACCGCCGAGCACGAGGGATTTCCTTGGCGATTGATTACGAGCACGGCAAAGACCCTCGTATGGGCAAGCGCGCGGCGGGTTGGATCCAGGGTGCCGATGTTCGCCAAGATGGCCTTTACTTGAGTGTGTCGTTCACCGATGAGGCAAAGCGCGAGATTCGCGCGGGGCACTGGAAATATCTCTCGCCTGAATTTGGGGATTGGCAAGACCCTCGCACTGGCGTTAAGACGCCTGACGTCATGTTTGGACTTGGCCTGACTAATAGACCTTTTCTGAAAGATTTAGGCGAGATTGCCGCCAGTGAAGAGGGGGCAAAACGCCGGAAGGAAATAGACCTGCACGAGCAATATCGCCAGCTCACGCCTGACGCTGCTATCGACCTTGCCGAAGCGGGGTTTTTGGGCCTGGTGGAGGCTCGCGTCAATCAGGGTGGCATGGCATTTAACGAGGCAGCCGATCAAGTCGCGCGGGAGTTTCCCTCGATTTATCAGAGCTACCGCGACTCCCTGACTTGAAATTGGTCGGGCGAGCGCGGTACGCTTTGGTGACCACGTGGATTCTATCCTTTCTGACCACGTGCGGCGGCTCCCGTTATCCTCCGGTAATGGGAGCCGCCGTGTTTATTTCTCCCGCAAAAACCTTCCGTTCGGCTCCCGTAATTGCCTGCGCGCATGCTGACCGCGCATTTCGGGCGTGTACTCCCTATCAGTAGGTTTCGTGATCGGCACATACGCTCGCATCACCTGTAGGTGATGGAGAAATTTCGTCTGGTCAGTGCGCAGTGCCAGCCAGTCCATCCGAGTCGGCGCGCGGAGAATCTCCCAAACACCCGGTCGCAATTTGCGGATACAGCCGACTTCGGCAAGCTCTCGAAATGCATCGCTTGCGTAGCGCGAATTTAAGCCGAGCGCGTCAGTAACTGGACTTGCGCACTTCAGGCCCCAGCGGCGGCCCAGGCTGCCTGCACCTCCAGGATTTCCGCGATGGTGGGGGTTGAGAGCTGACCTGGCCGATATTGCGCGGCGATGAGCACGCGGCGGAGCTTGGCGAGCATGTC